>Ga0208379_1000045_pt1 | contig 62136 bp, 71 predicted proteins | sample CryBogCBE02Aug07_FD_184559 | JGI IMG/M metagenome (GOLD analysis project Ga0208379, IMG submission 184559) | Freshwater microbial communities from Crystal Bog, Wisconsin, USA - CBE02Aug07 (SPAdes) | ecosystem: Environmental > Aquatic > Freshwater > Lake | place: Crystal Bog, Wisconsin, USA... | reverse complement strand
TGTATTATATTTATCGACGAAATTGATGCCGTTGGACGAAAACGCGGTAGCGGTATGGGGGGCGGACATGATGAGCGCGAACAAACACTTAACCAAATATTGGTTGAAATGGATGGATTCGAGCAAGGACAGAACGTCATCGTGCTTGCTGCGACCAACCGAATGGACGTACTTGATTCAGCCTTGCTTCGACCAGGTCGTTTCGACAGAAGGGTATCTATAGGCCTGCCTGATCGTAAAGATCGACTAGCGATCCTTAAAGTACATTTTGAGAAAAAGCCGCTTGCTAAGGGAGTCGATCTTGATGCACTTGCTGCAAAGTCTGCTGGCTCGAGTGGTGCTGATCTGGCAAATATAGCGAATGAAGCGGCAATCGTTGCAGCACGCGAAAACAGAACAGAAATTACCGAAGCCGATGTTACGAGTGCATTTGAGCGAGTAGCGATTGGTCCAGAGCGTAAGAGCAAGATTATGAATGATAAAGAAAAAGAATTAACGGCCTATCATGAAGCCGGACATGCCATCGTAGGACAGGTGCTGCCAGATAGTGATGTTGTTCATAAAGTTACTATTATTCCACGCGGTGGAACTGGTGGTGTCACGTGGTTTATCCCACCTGAAGACAAAAGCTACCATAGTGTTATTGAATACAAGGATGTGCTGGCTCGAATGCTTGGTGGCCGTATAGCTGAAGAAGTTGTATATGGCCCTGATCGTGTAACAACTGGTGCAGGAAGTGATCTGCAAAAAGCAGCAGAGCTCGCCAGGGAGATGATTGTAAATCAAGGAATGGGTAAAAAGCTTCGTGACCAAGTGTTTCATATTGAAGACGGTATGATGATGGAACGACTTGTACATGAACGACAGTATTCGGATGAAACAGCAAAAATAATAGATGATGAAGTTGAATCTCTTATCACTGAGGCAGCAAAGAGAGCCCGTCAGGTTATTAAACAAAATCGAACATATCTTGAATCTCTCAAAGATGTACTACTAGAAAAAGAAACAGTAGAAGCAGATGAGGTCGCAAAAATATTAAAAGGAACAAAAATGCCAAAAGAGGCAGCACTGTACTAGTGTCTCAGCTCGAGATATAGAACTGAAACACTTATAGTCAATCGTAACGATTATGAGCCGCATATTACTTCGAGCAAACAAAACAGCATCGTTCGGGTCAGCAGCACTACTGCTCGCAGGATCATCTTTGATTGGAGCATTGCTCGGAATTTTGCGCACAAAACTCGTAAATGCAAACTTCATCAACTTTGAATCAGACGCCTATTTCGCTGCCTTTAAAATCCCAGATTTTGTATTTTTTACACTCGCGTCCGGTGCGCTTGGCGTAGCATTCTTACCAATTTTGTCGGAGCGCTTGCAGCAAAATAAACAGTCAGCTTGGGAAGTTGCCAGCTATGTGCTTAATGCACTGGCGATTATTGGTTTTGTCGCAGCCATTATTATTATGGTGTTTGCTCGGCCGCTCCTGCACTATATTGTCGTCCCTGGATTTTTACCAGAACAGCTCAATCTAACAGTTGCAATAATGCGTATTATTTCAGTCAATATATTTTTATTTGCAATATCGACCGTACTCTCTACCGTGCAACAAGCAACAGGCCGTTTTTTCTTCTTTGCCATCGCACCACTTCTCTATAACGGTGCTATTATTGCGAGTATTTATATTTTTGGAGCTCGTTTTGGAATTGTAGGACTAAGTCTTGGCATTGCAATTGGTGCAGTTTTACAACTTCTAGTTATTGCGCTAGGAATGGAGGGGCTTAATTTTAGATACAAGCCAACGATCGATTTTAAGAATAAAAGTTTTAGAGAAATTCTTCGCATTATGCCAGCACGGTCAATCGATCAAGGCATAGATAACATTAATAGTATCGTTGAAACGCGGTTCGCATCAGATTTATCGATTGGTTCAGTAACTAATTATTCCAATGCACTCGTTTTATATAATGCGCCCGTAATGCTGATTGGTAACGCTATCTCAACTGCAGCCTTTCCAAAATTAACGCATCGACTGGCAGAGGGTAGGGTTGACCTATTTAAAGAAGAGTTTTTAAAAGTACTACGACTTATGATCTGGATTTCATTACCTGTCGTCGTCGTTTGCTTTTTTACCCGAGGATACTTAGCGCGTATTATCTTTGCCCGAAGCAACCAAGATATCGCCGCGATTTTTGGTTTCTTATGTGTGGCGATATTTTTTAGAATTATCTATACCATTATTTCAAGATATTTTTATGCACACCGTGACACTAAGACGCCATTATATGTTTCGATCCTCGTTATCATTCTAAATATTTTGCTTGCCTGGAAACTTTCAAAGCCAGGCGTCTATGGAGTAGAGGGACTGGCAATTGCGCAAAGTATTGTGGCGCTCATTGAAGTAGCTGTTCTCGTACTCATTATGGCACTACGTGATCGTCACTTTTTCACTCAAATTTTTTTCAAGGACACCTATAAAACGCTCTCTGCAACGGGATTTAGTGCGTTGACCGCGCTTATAGCTATTCGTGTTTTACCGCTTAATCAGGGCGCACAGGGACTAACGTTGTTTACGAACGTCTTCATTATCTCATTTTGTACTTTCTTTGTGCACGTCGTGGTTTCCTATATTTTTGAAATTGAAGAAGCAACAGCAGTTATTGATAAATTGAAGAAGATTGTATTTGGGCGCCTCAAAATAGAATAATTCAGGTATAATAGCGCGACATGACACCACAAGAAATTAGAAATTTTTGCATTATTGCCCATATAGATCATGGAAAGAGTACGCTCGCTGATCGTTTGATGGAGCTGACTGGTACTGTTGAAAAACGTAACATGAAAGCGCAGCTGCTCGATAAAATGGATCTTGAACGCGAAAAGGGCATTACTATTAAGCTTGCGCCTGTTCGAATGCATTATAAAAATTATGAGCTCAATCTTATCGATACACCTGGACATGTAGATTTTAGTTATGAAGTATCGCGAAGTCTGGAGGCTTGTGAAGGAGCTATTTTAGTTGTTGATGCAAGCCAAGGTATTCAGGCGCAAACTTTAGCAAATGTTTATTTAGCACTCGCCGCAGACCTTACTATATTACCGGTACTCAACAAGATAGATTTGCCCGCAGCAGATGTTGAACGCGTTTCAGCAGAAGTGGTTGCACTTCTTGGATGCAAGAAGGAGGATATTCTGCATATTTCAGCAAAAAATGGACTGGGAGTTGCTGAATTACTCGATGAGATTGTGGCCAAGATTCCTGCACCAGCAGTCGATCAAAACCTGCCACCACGTGCGCTTATTTTCGATAGCTATTATGACGATTATCGGGGGGTTGTGTTATATGTACGGGTGTTTGATGGTGTTATTCAAAAGAGTGACATTATGGAGATGATGGGTACAAAGAGCGAAGGAATTGCGCTAGAGGTGGGATGTCTTACACCTGAAATGAAATCTACGGGAGTTTTGCGATCTGGCGAAATTGGTTATATTGTTACGAATCTAAAAAGTACTCGTGAAGCTCGAGTTGGCGATACAATTACGCTTGAGAAAAATAAGGCAATCAGTCCGTTGCCGGGATACTTAGAGGTGAAGCCTTTTGTATATGCTGGTTTCTTTCCAGATAGTAACGAAAACTATCAACTTTTGAAAGATGCGATTGAGAAATTAAGTCTTAGCGATTCAGCCCTGCAGTTTACACCAGAAAATTCTCCCGTACTTGGCTATGGAGTACGAATCGGTTTCTTAGGATTACTTCATATGGATATCGTTAAAGAGCGTCTTGAGCGGGAATATGATCTCGAACTTGTTGTTACTAACCCAAGCACCGACTATCATATTTTGCTCGTAAATGGTGAAGAGTTAGACATTAAGAGTGCTAGCGAATTACCGGATCCAGCGCAGATTGCTGAAATTAGAGAACCCTGGATAAAAGGTGAAGTTGTCTGTCCAAAAGAATATGTTGGTGCGGTGATTCAGCTTATCGTGCAAAAACGTGGAGTACATAAAAACTTAAGTTATGTTGATGCACAACTTGCGTTGGTTAGCTTTGATGCGCCGCTCGCAAACCTTTTAACAGATTTTTATGACCAACTTAAAAGTGTTACGAGTGGCTATGGCTCATTTAACTATGATTTAAGTGAATATAGGGCTGAGCAATTAGTGCGATTAGATTTTTATGTAGCCAATGAAAGAATCGATGCACTTAGTCTTATGGTCCATCAATCTGAAGCAACAGGTATAGGAAGAGAGATTGTTAAGAAGCTTAAGGATGTCATTCCAAGACAAAATTTCCAAATTAGTCTGCAAGCAGCAATTGGTGCACGTTTTATAGCCCGCGAAGATATCAGTGCATTTAGAAAAGACGTAACGGGATATTTATATGGTGGTGATGTCTCGCGTAAGAAAAAACTGCTCGCTAAACAAGCAAAAGGAAAAAAGCGCATGAAGCGCTTTGGTAAAGTGGACATTCCTTCTGATGCGTTTACAGTTCTGCTTAAACGTGACTAAGTTCCGCAAGGTCTTTAGAAACTTGTCCAACGTGTGTCAACGGATTAACACCCTCATATTTTTTTGCGATATCACCTTCTGGATTAATAAGATAAGTATCACGATTAATACCTTCATACTCTCTTCCCATAAACTTTTTCTTTTTCCATGAACCATAGGCTTTTATCGTATCAGTTGATGTGTCACTAAGGAGCGTGAAGGTGAGTTTATGTGCATCAGCAAACTTTTTATGACTTGCTACGCTATCTTTGGAGATTCCCAGTACCACCGCTCCCTTATTCTCTAGATAATCGCGGCCATCCCTGAAGCTACAGGCTTCTTTTGTGCATCCTGGGGTATTATCTTTGGGATAAAAATACAGTACTACCCATTTTCCTTTGTACTGTGAGAGTGAATGAATGGTGCCGTTTTGATCGGGAAGTGAAAAATCTGGTGCTTTCATGAAAAATCCTTGATTAAGTAGTTAGTATACAAGGTATAGTATACCTATGAATAGCAATGACAGGCCACTCAAATTAATAGATTCTTTCACGAGAGTCCTGGCAAGTTATAGCCCAAGCCCACAGCAACTAAGTGTTCTCAAGCAAACTCCTTTTGTTCTTTTAGCTGCACCAACTGCCGCTGGTAGAAATACCCTTATTAGAGCACTACTTGAAAAAGATACGTACTACTACATTGTTTCAGATACGACACGACCCCCGCGTAGTAATAATGGTGTGCCAGAGCAAGACGGGCACGAGTATTGGTTTAAGTCTGAGGAGGAATTTTTAGAAGATCTCAATGCCGGGCTGTATTTGGAAGCTGCTATTATTCATGACCAACAAGTGTCAGGCATTAGTATGCGAGAAATTGAAAAAGCACACCAAGCAGGAAAAATTGCTATAACAGATATTGATGTGCAGGGCTGTAGAACGTTAGAAAAATTGAGTGACAACATTATTCCTATCTTTATTCTGCCACCTCGATTTGAAACGTGGATGGAGCGGCTTGATCGTAGGGGTGTCATGCATGAGGCAGAGAAAAAGCGAAGGCTAGCAAGCGCTGCTTCAGAAATAGACTATGCGCTGCTTTCGGGTACCTTCACTTTTATTATTAATGATTCGCTAGAGAGCGCAGTAAAGCAACTTGATGCAATTGTACAAAAAATTGACGACACCACCCTTCAGCAAGAAGCGATTATGCACGCGCGTCAACTTTTGCATGAATTAGCAGCCAAAAAATAATATATAACAGGGGAAAATAAAATAATTAGCACTCTTGACAGTAGAGTGCTAATTTTCTAAACTAGTAATGGTACTAGGAAAAACTATGCAGATTTCACCACGACAAGTTAAGATTTTAAACGCCATCGTTGAGCAGTATGCTGAAGTAGCAGCACCCGTTGGCTCAATTCTCCTAGCTAATATGTTTGGTGTTTCATCAGCAACAATACGCAGCGAAATGGCACGATTGGAAGAAATGGGTCTCATAGAACAACCGCATACCTCAGCTGGAAGAGTACCAACAGACAAAGGGTATAGGTTTTACGTAAATCAGGTTAATGAAGCAAATGAGTTCGCGCTCACTGCTCCACAGATCAATCGCAATGCGAGAGCGATTGATACCAGAGTGAATGGTGCCGGTGAAGCAGTGCAAGCCATTAAGTCTGCAGTCGATAGCCTTGTATCTATCACGCAAAATCTTGGTATAGCGACCATTGGCGATCAGCTATATATGAGCGGTATTTCAAATCTTTTTTCACAACCTGAATTTGCCAGTGGAACCGCCATACATGAAGTTGCACAGCTACTCGATAATCTAGAACCATGGCTTCGTGAAGCACAGCCAAATGAACCGTTGAGCGTCTATATTGGACAAGAGAATCCGATTGGAAAAACAAGTGGATGCACCTTAATTATTAGCCGATTTAGCAGCCCCTACAGTGATCGAAGTTATATTGGAATCGTTGGTCCAACTCGGCAAAGCTATAAGTCGGTGATGAATCTCGTTCGCCATACCGGTATTACGCTTGAAGCAGCATTATTTTAAAGAAAAAGGAGTAGAGTATGACAAAAGAACCGAAGAAGACATCAAAGAATGACGAAAGAATGCTTGAGCTCACTGCTGATTTGCAGCGGGTTCAAGCTGACTTTATAAATTTTCGAAGACGAAGCGAAGAGGAGAAGATTCGGGCTATTCAGGCAGGAAAAGAGCAAGCTGTACTAACGCTCCTTCCTGTGTTGGATAATATTGAACGAGCAATTGCCCATGAACCAGCAGACATTAAAGACCATGCTTGGGTGAAGGGCGTATCCTCAATTGCTCTACAGCTCGAAACACAACTTGCTGCTATCGGGCTTCGGAAAATAGGTGTTGAGGGGGAAGCATTTGACCCTAATCGACATGAAGCAGTCAGTATGAATGAAGACGCAACGGGTGAACATGAAATTGTCGCAGCAGTGCTGCAGCCGGGCTACCAGCTTGGCGAGCAAATCATACGCCCTGCAATGGTAAATGTAACGAAACAATAGAATAAGGAGTATTCATATGGGAAAAATTTTAGGTATAGACTTAGGAACAACAAACAGTGCAATGGCAATTATGGAAGGTGGAAACCCAGAAATAATCGCTAATGCTGAAGGTAATCGAACAACGCCTAGTGTTATTGCGCTCAATAAAAGTGGTGAACGATTAGTCGGACAATTAGCGCGACGTCAAAGCGTGACAAATCCAAAGAACACTATTTATGAAATGAAGCGTTTAATTGGACGACGCTGGGAAGACAAAGAAGTACAGCGAGATATTAAGCTCATGGGCTATGAAATGGTCAAGAGTGGACATAGCGTTAAGGTGAAGATGGGGGATAAGGACTATAGCGCAGAAGAATTAAGCGCAATGGTGCTATCTAAGCTTAAAGCTGATGCTGAAGCATTCACCGGCCAAACAATTAATGAAGCAGTCATAACTGTTCCTGCATATTTTGATGACGCACAACGACAAGCAACTAAAGATGCTGGTAAAATTGCTGGCCTTGAAGTAAAGCGAATCATTAATGAACCAACTGCAGCTGCACTTGCTTACGGATTAGATAAAGGTGGCAAAGACGAAAAGATTGCCGTGTATGATCTTGGTGGTGGAACGTTTGACGTTTCAATACTTGAACTTGGTGATGGAGTTTTTGAAGTTAAGAGTACGAATGGTGATACGCACTTAGGTGGTGCTGACTTTGACCGTGTGATTGTTAACTATCTTATCGATACGTTTAAAAAAGAAAATGGTCAAGATATTTCAGATGATAAAGCTGCACTGCAACGACTGCGTGATGAAGGTGAAAAAGCGAAGATTGAACTTAGCACTACAAACGAAGTAACCATTAATCTTCCATTTCTAACAGCAACCGCAGATGGTCCCGTTCACTTCGAAACGAAGCTGACTCGATCAAAGCTCGAAAGTTTAGTTGCTGATCTCGTAGATCGAACTGCGGCACCATGTGAGAAAGCATTAAAAGATGCTGGCCTAAAGGCTAGCGATATTGATGCAGTAATTCTTGTTGGTGGTATGACACGCATGCCAGCGGTTCAGGAAAAAGTACAAAAGATCTTCGGAAAAGAACCGATGAAGGGAGTCAATCCTGATGAGGTAGTTGCTGTTGGCGCTGCTATTCAAGGTGGAGTACTTGCAGGAGACGTGAAGGACGTGTTGCTTCTTGATGTAACGCCACTAAGTCTTGGAATCGAAACAATGGGTGGTGTCAGTACAAAACTAATTGAGAGAAATACTACTAATTCCAACATCAAAAGCGAAACATTTAGTACCGCTTCAGATAATCAGCCACAAGTAGAAATTCATGTACTGCAGGGTGAGCGAGAAATGGCAGCAGACAACAAGTCACTTGGTCGTTTTGTACTTGATGGTATTGCACCAGCACCACGAGGAGTCCCACAGATTGAGGTTACGTTTAATCTCGATGCTAATGGAATCTTGAATGTAACCGCTAAAGACAAGGGTACGAATAAGGAACAAAGTATTACGATTCAAAACAGCGGAAATCTATCCAAGGAAGATGTTGAAAAAGCGCGAAAAGAAGCAGAAGCAAATGCTGAAGCTGATAAGAAAAAACGTGAAGCAGTTGATGCGCGTAATATGCTTGAAAATGCAATATACCAAGCTGAAAAGCTAAAGTCAGATAACAAAGATAAAGTTTCCGAAGCAGACGCAAAAACACTTGATGAAGCGGTTGAGGAAGCAAAAAAATCTATTGAAAGTGATGACAAAGACAAGCTAGAAGAAGCTGCTAAAAAACTCACAGATACAATGATGCCAATTGGTGCCAAGCTATATGAATCAGCGGCCGGTTCCGAAGAAGGTGATAAAAAAGAAGATGGTCCCGTTGAAGGCGAAGTAGTAGAAGATACGGAAGAAAAAAAAGAAAAGAAAGATAAAAAATAAGTAAGCAAATGTAAGGAGCGCGCTTGTGGCAAAACGGGATTACTACGAAGTACTAGGCGTTTCTAAAGACGCATCGGCGGATGAAATTAAAAAAGCATTCCGCCGGCTTGCTGTCTTACATCATCCCGATAAACAGGGTGGTGATGAAACAAAATTCAAAGAGCTCAATGAAGCCTACGAAATCTTAAAGGACTCCGATAAACGGCAGCGCTATGATCAGTTTGGTCATGCAGGGGTGGGCGGTAATGGCGGCGGCGGGGCTTATGATTTTAATGGCGGAGGTTTTAATTTTAACGGCCAGAACATGAATTTTGATTTTGGTGATTTAGGCGATATGTTCGGTAGCTTCTTTGGAGGAGGATCGCAGCAGCGCCAACAAAGCCAAAGAGGTCGTGATATTGAAACTGCTATTGAACTTACATTTGAAGAGGCTGTATTTGGGGTTGAGAAAACAATCCATCTCAATCTCGACGCAGCTTGCGAGCACTGTAAAGGTAATGGGGCAGAACCTGGGTTTGAAGTAGTCACGTGCCCAACCTGTAAGGGATCGGGCCAAGTAGTAAGTGTGACGCAAACTATTATCGGTAATATACAACAGGCCCGTGTTTGCAATGATTGTCATGGAACCGGTAAGAAACCTGAAAAGGATTGTAGTGTTTGTCACGGACGGGGCGTTAAGCGTAAAGAACAATCGGTTGAATTAAAAATCCCTGCAGGAATTGACGATGGTGCAACCATCAGACTTCGCGAATATGGTGAAGCGGTGCGCGGTGGAACAAAGGGTGATTTATATGTATTTGTTCGAGTAAAATCTCATAAAAAATTCACTCGTGAAGGTGATATTATTTTAAGTCATGAATCAATAGATATGGTAACGGCTGCCATTGGTGGTGAAATGAAGGTCGACACAGTAGATGGAGCAGTAACGATGAAAATACCAGCTGGAACACAAAGTGGTACTGATTTTAAGATCTCGGGTCACGGAGTTGCACATCCAAAAAGTAGTAACCGTGGGCCGCATATTGTTACGATTCAAGTCACAACACCAACGAAACTTTCAAAGCATCAAAAAGAACTACTAGAAGCCTTCCAAAAAGAAGGCGGCAAGCGACGTTTTTTCTAAACAGTAGACAAAATACATCTTTCAATTCATAATCATAAGTAGAATGGGAAAGATAAATCAACAAGGGTTTGTTCCAATGCTCTTAGCCATCGTACTAGTGATAGTTTGTGCTATTGGCTTTGCTTTTTTACGCGTTATGAAGGCAAATAAGTAACGATGTCTCGACACGCCAAAGCACCTAAAATAATTTCAATTCTAAAACCACTTACCCCTACTGATTTAGGATATAGTTTAGAATATAAATTTCTTGAAGAAACAGTCGAGAAGAATGAGCCGTACGAACAGTCGAGACTCGATGAGGTGCTAAGCGCACAACCTCATTCTATTGAAGAAAAAACAGCAGCTCGACAGTTAGCCTACCACTATCTTCTAAAAACCGCTCATAACGCTATGAATGCCCCCAGCGAGTCTTCGCAGGCTCATTGGCTTGATCGATACACACAAGCATCAATAGAAATATTTGGTACGCCATTAAAAAAGCGGGCCAACCAATTGCTAAATGAGCACATTCAGCAATTTGAAGCGTTAAAAAATATTGAACAAGTCGATCAAGTACTGCTAGATGAATATCTTAACTGGCTCAAGTCAAAACGATCAAGCGATACCCGAGCGAGTTGTGAGGAGCATGAAACTGAGTCACTTAAACCTCTCTTAGATAACATTTCGGAATTCCTTCATAGTCGATACAGTGCAGCGCTCGATGTATTTACTAATGAAAATATAGAGGAGCGAATGACTGTAGCTCAGGCGAGGGAAAAAATTGAAACCGCACTTACGAAACTTAATGATATTGAACCGGGTTTCAGTTCGTGGAAGGTGAAAATTATTTCAAATAAAGATGTAATATCCGTAGATCCAGAAACTAAAACGTTACAGCTTGGAAAAAATCGTGCCCCAATGACGAAGTCAGAACTAAAAGGCCTTTTCTGTCATGAACTTCTTGTGCATGCCCTACGATCAATTAATGGAGCAAAAATAGATGAAAATCTTGCCTTTGGATTGCCGGATTACCTCGATACTGAAGAAGGCCTCGGCACATTGTTTGAGTACGCAATCACTAAACAAATGCCAGAGAAAAATGCTGATCGATATATAGATATTGCAATTGCGCTTGGAACGTTAGGGGAGACAATGGTGCCAAGACCCGAACTAATGCAGTATGTTGTCATGCGCGAAACGCTACGGTCGCAAACAGATTTGAACTACACACAAAGTGAGGCGGAAACAAAGGCACGTGCACACGTTAATCGCATTTATCGAGGTACGCCTGGAACTGAAGATGCCATCGGGGTTTTTACTAAAGATATTGTGTATCAAGATGGATTTGATGCTATTTGTAGTTATATGCTTGATCGCTTAGATGCAGGTGACACAATTGACGAAATTATTGATTTTGTAATGATTGGTAAGTTCAATCCTACGTCTGAAAAAGAAGTTGCTTATGTTGCTAAGATGTATTGATAAAAATTAATAATTATGCTATAATATGCAAACTAACCAAAAGGGTTATACGTATGAATGCAAAGACAATAATAGGTAATTACGAACGAGTATCTTTTCCGATTTTTGGGATAGATAATATTGTTGCCAAGATAGACACTGGAGCCTACTCTGGTGCTTTTCATTGTACTAAAATTTTTGAGCGTGATCAGGACGGTAAAAAATCAGTAGTTTTTTCACCTTTTGATCATCCTGAAGTTGTCATAACGACAGATCAATTTTCAAAAAAACAAGTAAAAAGCTCTAACGGTGACGTTGAAATGCGTTATCTTATAACAACACAAATAGTTATAGGGCAGCAACAATACGACATCACCCTATCTTTGTCTGATAGAAGTTCCATGAAGTACCCTCTACTTATTGGTAGTAAATTTTTACGGCAATACAATTTTTTGGTTGACGCAACATTGAATAACAGTTAAGGTTCGATAGATAGGAAATTAATTATGAGAATAGCAATACTTTCAAAAGGATCAGGCAACTACTCTACTAAACGGCTTAAAGAAGTTGCGCGTGAGCGCGGTCATGAAGTGCAAGTTGTTAACTATGCTAAATGTTATGTGACCGTAGAAAAAAATAACCCTGTTGTGCACTACGAAGGTGAGCCGCTCACTGGGTTTGACGCTATTATTCCTCGAATTGCCCAAAGTTATACGAAATATGGTACGGCGGTTGTTCGTCAATTTGAAATGCAGGGTGTGTATACGACTGCAAGTTCGATTGCTATTACACGATCGAGAGATAAACTTCGCTCATACCAGCTTATTGCGAAAGCAGGAGTTGGAATTCCAAAGACTGTTTTTGCTCGTGAAACAGCAGATCTTGAAGACGTTATTGATAAGGCTGGTGGAGCACCGGTAATTATTAAAGTTGCTCGTGGCACACACGGTAACGGAGTGGTGCTTGCTGAGACTAAAAAAGCTGCTCAAGCTGTGATGCAAGCGTTTTACGTAGAAGGTGTGAACTTTCTTGTACAGGAATTTATTAAAGAATCTGCGGGTACCGATATTCGTGCATTCGTTGTTGGAGGTAGAGTAGTAGCGAGCTATAAGCGGCAAAGTCTTGATGACGACTTCCGATCAAATCTTCACCAAGGTGGCTCTGGCTCTACTATTAAACTTACTCCAGAGGAAGAAAAAACTGCGCTTAAGGCAGCCCGCGCAATGGGACTACATATTTGTGGTGTGGATATGATGCGAAGTGCAAAAGGTCCACTTGTCCTTGAAGTGAATTCAAGCCCAGGTTTTGGAATAGAAAAAATCACAGGACGAGACGTTGCTACTAAGATAATTGAATACGTTGAGCGAAATGCAAAACAAAGAAACAAAAAAGACCGAGTCGGCGCTTAAGAATAGATTGTTTCTCTATTTTTTAGTCGGTAGCTTACTCGCACTACTATTTTCTTTAAGCATCGCAATACGATCAATTATTCCTTTTAAGTATGCACAACTTGGCCAGACAACGATAGTTGTAAGAAATGTAAGTACGAATGCACTGCGAGTGCAAGGTTTGTCTGGAACAAAATCGCTAGGAGCAAATGAGGGAATGTTGTTTGATTTCAAGCAAGTTGGCCAATGGGCGATGTGGATGAAAGACATGCACTATCCTCTCGATATTATCTGGATTACTAGCAGCGGAAAGGTGGTGTATGAGGCGACGAATCTGCAGCCAAATGATTACCCAACAATTCACGAGAATACAACTGCCTGTCGCTATGTACTCGAAGTAAATGCAGGAATTGCACAAGCAAACAAAATTACAGTCGGCGCTTCGATTCACTTTAGATAAATGTTATGCTTATGGGATATGAATAGTACACTTGTATTACTTCTAGCATGTTCCATCGTATTCGGTGTCTTACCACTCTTTCTTAGAAGTAATGGCGCCCTTGTGCTCTTTACCTTATGTGTTGGGCAAATTTTAGCAGGTTTAATAGGTGGGGACTTAACTAATGGCATTGGTTCCAAGGTAACGTCACCACTTCCTATTTTTACAATTGTACAAATTGTACTATTGGTTTTACCGGCACTGCTCGTGATGTTCATTTATCGGCGAGCTGCTAAGGCAGACATCTTGCTGCATATATTTACCTATGCAGTTGCTGTCATTGTTTGCTTTTCTGCTATTTCTACATTCCTACCCTACGCAGCGCAATCAAGTGTTCAAGATAGTAACGTGTATCACCAAATTCACGGATACGTGGGTATTGTTTTGTCTGCTGGTATAATTGTCAGCCTTGTCATTTTGTGGCTTAAAAAACCGCATCATGAAAAAAAACATGGCAAAAAACATCGTAGCAAATAGAGATAGCAGTTTGACAAATAGGGGTAAATAAGAGAAAATAAAACAGCTTTTTTGTGGGCCCATAGCTCAGCCGGTTAGAGCACCTGCCTTTTAAGCAGGGTGTCGTGGGTTCAAGTCCCACTGGGCCCTCCATGTAAGCAAACATTCAAAAAAGACTTCAATCGAAGTCTTTTTTTATTTCTTCTGATAAACGAACCCCTAGATTATGACTAGCTCTTATATACTTCTCTTCGATGACCAACTTTAACGACGAATACCGTAACAACTTGCTCTTTAACGATATAAAGAATACGATAATCTCCTTGTCGAATGCGCAACTCGTCGCGCCCTTTCAAATGAACTGCATCCACCGGATAAGGATTATTTGCTAGTTTTTGAATACGACCAATAATTCTTTTTACATCTTTTGGGGCAATTGAAGGTAAATCTTTTTTACGAACTTTTTTATTAATTTGAACTTTATATAAGTCCATCGGCTTTGATCGCTTTCAGGAAGGATTCAAGAGTTTCAGTAGGCTCGTCGCGTCGTTTCTTAATTGCTTCAATGTCTTCAAGGTCTTCAGCGATAGCATAGGCAACCGCTCTATCCACATACTCAGACATAGTTTGATCAGTATCTATAACACGTCTCTTTAAAGCTTTTCTGACACTTGAACTTAAATATAGTGTTGTTTTTGAATCATTTTTACTCATAAAATAATTGTAGCGCTTTAGCGTCTAGACGTCAATAATGTTCGTACTCCTTATATAGTTCATACTTAAGATTTCTTTGGATGTCATCTGCTATGATTATTTTATGACCAAACGAATTGTTGTAGACCGAACACAGCCAAACTTATATATTACTGGTCTAACAAAATATAAAAATGCGGGCGCTTTACTTGATATGGGAGCAGGGCACGGTAGGCATGCCATATACTTTGCCCAACAAGGTTTCGAAGTTATTGCGGTAGAGCCTGATGCCAAATACTGTGAAGAAATAATAAAGAAAGCAAATGATGCCAATCTACAAATCACTGTAATTAAAAAAAGTTTTGATGACTACTCTCGTGATAATGGGTTTGACGTTATAGTTTGCGCGATGGTTTTACACTTTCTCAACTATAGTGAGCTATTAAACGCAGTTAAAAAGATGCAATCATTAACTAAAAATGGTGGTTTGAATGTTATCTCGGCATACACTGATAAAAATACTGGGAACTTTATGCAAGGAAATCCTTACGGCAGCGAAAAGTACCTACTAAAACAAAATGAACTAAAAGAATTGTACAAAGGCTGGAAGCTGCTGGAATATTCGGAAGCCTGGACTGAATTAGGTATCGTAAATCCTGAAGATACGCCGACGAGGTACCACAAAGTGAATATGATTGCTCAGAAACCTTAATAAAAGCTGCAATTGTGATACATACATCTATCGACTAATAAATTTGACTAACTTAGTCCGTTTTGTTATTATTTATCTATGACAGATTTAGTAAATGTTCACGATCTCAAGACAAATTATTCCAAATACCTAGCTAAGGTTGCAAAGGGTCAGGAAATACTACTAGGCAAACACGGTAAGGTTATTGCCAAAATTGTTCCTGTAGCCCAAGCTCAACAGCCACGTGTACCAGGTGCACTCAAGGGTAAAGTATGGATGAGCAATGATTTTGATGCCTCCATGATTAGTCTTTGGGACGAAATAAAGGCTAAATAGCGTGAAAATCCTTTTGGACACTAACGCTTTTATATGGTGGGTATCTGATGATAAACATTTAGGAAAAAAGTCGCGCGGTCTAATAGCTAATCCCACAAATAAGGTATTTGTATCAAATCTAAGCATATTTGAATGCAGCATTAAAGTTAGGCTGGGTAAGCTAAAGATTGAATTTACTGATGTAGATAAAGAAATATCTGAAGGTAGGCTCTTGGAGCTTAGATTTGACACATTGGCGGCGAGACAATTTGTAGACCAAAAGAATATGCCTCATGCTGATCCATTTGACTATGCTATCACTGCTCAGGCAATTTCTAAACGAATGACATTAATAACTAGTGACGCAAATATCCTAAGATCAGAGTTAGATGGCCTTCTGGTTATTGATGCTAGAGCCTGATTTAAGCTCTTGAATCAAGACTGCGATAGCGGTACTTACATCCTTCCTTGCCAGCAAAATACAAAAAGACTTCCCTTGCACGAAGTCTTTTTTTATTTCTTCTGATAAAATGTCTTAAGAAGTAAAGGAAGAATATATGTCAGGACATTCGAAGTGGTCAACAATCAAACGTCAAAAAGGTTTAGCTGATGCAAAAAGGGGTGCTTTGTTTACGCGCATCGGTAATCAAATTGCAATTGCAGCACGCGGCGGTACTGATCCAGATATGAACTCTGCTTTAGCGCTTGCCATAGAAAAAGCGAAAGCTGCAAATATGCCGATGAATAATATTGACCGAGCCATTGCGCGTGTTGCAGACAAAAGTGCCGCGCAATTACAAGAAGTGTTGTATGAGGGGTATGGTCCCGGCGGCGTTGGGATTTTGGTTGAATGTGCGACAGATAATATAAATCGAACGTATCCGGAAGTACGAAATGCTTTTAACAAAAAAGGTGGAAATATCGCAGAACCGGGTGCGGTTTCTTTTCAGTTTTCAAGACGCGGTTCTATTCGCGTAAAGGCAACTGGCGATGATGCAATCTTAACTATCCTTGATGCAGGTGCGATTGATGCAGAGGAAAATGATGGTGAAATCCAAGTTTATACAGAACCCAAGGAACTCGCAAAAGTTCGAAAAGCTATAGAAGATGCCAATCTTCCAATTATAGAAGCAGAGCTTACCTACGTACCTAAGAACACGATAGAAATCACCGATCCTGTCATTGCACAAAAAGTGGAGAATTTAATGGATGCGCTTGATGAACTTGATGATGTCGTTGAAACGCATACTAATTTCGATATAGCAGATGGCGTGGAGCTTTAGCTATGAAAATCCTTGGCGTCGATCCAGGGACGGGAATTGTTGGTTTCGGAGTAATCGAAAGTGATGGACGAAAGCATCAAATGATTGATGCCGGAGTGATCCGAACTCCTGCACACCAAGCGCTTGAATTGCGTCTCAAAACTATATTTGAAGGACTAACGGAAATTATTACTTTGCATAAACCCGACGTTGTATCGATTGAAAAATTATTCTTTGCTAAAAATGTAACAACTGCGATGAGCGTTAGTCATGCACGTGGAGTTATTATGCTTGCAGCAGTGCAGGGCGGTGGTGCGATCGTTGAATATACTCCTTTGCAAATCAAGCAGGCGTTAACCGGCTATGGGCGGGCTGAAAAAAAGCAAATTCAGGAGATGGTACGCGTGATGCTTAACCTGAAAGATATACCAAAGCCTGATGATTGTGCTGATGCACTTGCCGCAGCCCTCACACATGCAACAGCCTCTCTGTTATACTCTAAGATATGATAGCGACATTAACGGGTAAGGTAAGTGAACAGATAAATGAAACGATTGTTTTAACTGTACATGGTGTTGGCTATGGGCTACTTGTGTCGGCAGATGACTGGGGAAAATTGTCCGTAGGAACCGAAGCTACCGTATATATTTATGAGCATATTAGAGAACAATCTCACGACTTATTTGGCTTTATATCTAGAAATACGAAAGAACTTTTTGAAAAATTATTGAGCGTTAATGGTGTCGGGCCTAAAATGGCGCTAGCGATTTTAAGTGTTGGTTCCATGCAAGACGTCCAGCAGGCAATTTCTTCAGGTGATGTTAAATTGCTCCAATCCGCTCCTGGGGTCGGCAAGAAAGTTGCCGAACGAGTCGTTGTTGACTTGAAGGATAAGGTTGGTCGTATAGCGAGCACGTCGGCAACCGCTTTCTTGAACCAGCCATCGTATACGAAGCTTGATGATGCTCACGAAGCATTACTTGCACTCGGCTATTCCTTGCAGGATGCTGCTCAGGCACTTGAATTAGTCGATAGTTCATTACCACTTGATGAAAAGATTCGTCAAGCCCTAAAGGTAAGGGCATAGCGCATATGATTGAACGTTTAGTAGATCCTGAAGTTAATGAACCAATTGATGAAACAATTGATACGAGTTTGCGTCCTAAGGATTTTGCAAACTACATCGGACAAGAGCGATTGAAGAAAAACTTGCAGCTCACTATTGCCGCCGCTAAAAAGAGAAATGAGCCAATTGATCATGTTCTTTTATATGGCCCTCCAGGGCTTGGCAAGACAACAATGGCAAGTGTTATAGCCAATGAAATGGGTGCACAAATTAGAATTACTAGCGGTCCAGCCATTGAACGTGCTGGAGATTTAGCGAGCCTTCTCACAAATCTTCAAGATGGAGATATCTTATTTATTGATGAAATACATCGCTTAAATCGAACGGTTGAAGAAGTGCTCTATAGTGCTATGGAAGATTTTAAGTTAGATATTATGCTCGGTAAGGGGCCAAGTTCACGTAGTCTTAGGCTGGATTTGCCAAAGTTTACTATTATAGGTGCAACCACAAGAACGGGAGCACTTGCTGCACCACTTCGAGATCGGTTTGGCATGATCCATCGTCTTGAGTTCTACACGCCTGAACAGATTGCTGAAATCGTACATCGATCAGCAGATATTTTAGATGTTGAAATTGTCCCTGAAGCAGCAGCCATAATTTCAACCCGAGCACGATTGACGCCTCGAATAGCAAATCGAATCCTAAAACGGCTAAGAGATTACGCTGACGTAAACGGTAAAGGTATGATTGATGAAAAAATAGCAGCTGACGCTATGGCGCTCCTTGAAATCGATGAGCTCGGACTTGATCCAGGTGACCGTCTTCTGCTCAGCGCTATTATAGAAAACTATGACGGTGGCCCTGTGGGTGTCGATACACTTGCAGCCCTAATTGCTGACGAACGCTCAACCATTGAAGATTTTTATGAACCATATTTGCTACAGATTGGTCTTATAGAGCGTACCCCTCGAGGACGCAAGGTGACACCTAAGGCGTACAAGCATTTGGGTAAAAAACACAATATGTAGCGTAGTTGACATTATCTGCTATACTAAATGTAGGAGATGTCATTATGGTCGCAAGCAAAAGTTATCGTGAATCTGAATACTTCAAGACAATTGAGGATGTGGGTAACGATGAGCGCATCATGTGTATCGTGCACCAGCACCCATTTGGCATAATCTTTGTCTACATTCTTTCCTTCCTTTGTCTTAGCTTTGCCCTTTTTGGAATAAGCATTATGTTGCCAAGCTTTGGAGGTACTGCCATAAATTATGGGACTATAGCTCTCGTATCTATACTCGCAGTTTTTTTGATAGGATTGATGCTCTCATTGGCAACATTTATCTATCGCAAAAGTAAATTAACGGTTACGGATAAAAACGTCGTACAAATAATTCAAAACGGCCTACTTAATCGAAAAGTTTCACAGCTTTCACTCGCTAATGTTGAAGATGTCACAAGTGAACAAAAAGGAATTTTTTCCAACTTATTCAGTTATGGTGTACTTAATATTGAGACTGCAGGTGAGCAAACTAATTTTTATTTCAACTATTGCCCTAATCCACACCGAGTTGCAAAAATAATACTTCACGCGAAAGACGATTTCATGCTTGCTACCGGACAAACTGGTTCAGTCAGAAACAGACTACACACGCAAAGAGTAGAAAACGCCAACCTTTACCATCGCTATTAGTTAGAAACGTTTTTGACGACAATTGGTTGCAGGGTGCTGGATTCAGGTTTTGCAGTGAGCGTGAAAATGGTACAAGTTGCTTTTGCGGTTGTACATCCAGCTGGGCCTGGAACATATTGGTAGGAAGTGGTTGATACGATGCTTGAAATTGAATCACTATTTTTAGATCCCGGTGCCCTGAGGTGGTCACTATTTAAATTTTTTAGATTAGTCTGTACCCAGGCTCCATTTGAGAGCTCTAAAAGAGCTGGATACGCGCCGTGCGACGCGTTGTATACTTCAAGTTGCATTGCGATTGCTTCAATATCATTACGCCGTTTTGCATCTCTGTTTTTTACTTGAATCCCACTATACGTTACGATTACGAGCGTTGTAAGAATGCCGATTACCAAAACAACGATAAGCATTTCGATGATCGTAAATCCCTGTTGTTTTAGCTTATGATGTGACATTTTCATAGGTTATTATATGCTGAGTACTCAGGCTGTCAATCTTGTTCCTGAAAGGTTTGAATTCCGGTAATCTCATTCATTGAGGTCAGTCCACGAAGCATTTTTATGATAGCGTCTTGTTTCAAAGAAAGAGTTGATGAGCGTTTAATCTCGTTTCTAAGTGATTGTCTACCAAGATTTGCTAGTAAGATTTTCTGAAGCTCAGTGCTACTGCGCACTATTTCAAAGATTCCAATCGAACCCTTGTATCCTTTGTAATGACAGTTTTGGCATCCGCTTGGGCGTGCCTTCCAGAGTTGGTGTATTGTTTCGTAGCTGGTGGAAAGTTTTCTCTCAGCCGCAAGTCCGCTTTCTTTTGCTGCCATTTCGAGAATATGCAGTTGCTCCATAGCTTGTTTTTCTTTATTTGAAAATTCATGGAGCAACGTTTTTACTTCTTCCTCAGTTGGTGAATAAGCTTGCTTGCAATTGTTACAAAGCGCTCGAACTTGCTCATGTGTTATAGCTAGTTGGATGTGTTTTGCGGCGGAATATCTATCGAGCCCACTATTTATAAGGTGGTGTATTGCTTCTGCGCTATCTGATGCATGTAGTGAGCCGAATACTAAATGTCCTTTTTGAATTGCTGTTTCAATAAGCTCACTTATGTTTTTTAGATGCAGGGGCTGAATTAAAATTGCATCTGCATCTTGCAATAATATATTTCGGAGTCCTATTTCAGTGCTCAAACCATTTTTATGATTAACTTGTGTTTGGTGGGCTCCCTTGATGATGTGTCGTACTGGGTCTTCTATAGTAGCAACTGAAAGGCCACTACTGGCGAGCGTCGAAAGCATTGAAAAAAGCGTCGCTGATTTACCAGTATTTTTTTTACCACTCACAATGATGAGGCCTTGGTGAAGAGCGAGTGCCTGCTGTATATTTTTTAGACTATGACCCCAAAATCCAAGTGATTGCAAGGAGGGGGGCTTTGGGTTGGTGTGCTGAATATGGAGCACCACTTTCTCCCCATCAAGCACTGGTAGCACTGCACTCATGATCTTGTAAGCGTTCTTTTTGAAGGAATGATGAAAGAAGCCCTGCTGAGCGCTAGAGTGTTCGGTTATTTTCAAATTTGATTTCATTTTTATTTGAGCAATAAGCGCATTATATTCACTCAGGGATAAATGGCGCTCTTCTTTAAGTGAACCACTAACTCTGTAGCGTATCGCCATAGAGCCTTTTCGGGGTTCAAGATGGATAGCTTTTGCGCCTAAAGAAATTCCATAATCTATAATTGATCGTAATCGCGCAGTTGTTGCGATTGGTTTTTTTTCTTGTGTTTGCATAGTACCTATATAGTATAGCGCATATAAGAGTAAGCGTTTTATATTTTTCAAAGGATTATTTCTCGAGATGATAACAGTTTTGCTATAATGGGGTAACTGACACTAACGGTTGATAAAGGGGAGTAAGGTACTATGGCTGGAAAAAAATCTGCAAAGAAGGACACGACATTAACAGAGATTACTAACGCAAGCGGTAAGGATCAAGCGCTTAATTTAGCGGTTGACCAAATCAAGAAACAATTTGGGGCAGGCGCAATTATGCAGCTCGGTGCTGATCATAAAATTGACGTAGAAACATTTTCATCAGGTAGTCTCAGTCTTGATCTTGCGCTTGGTGGCGGCATTCCAAAAGGAAGAATTATTGAAGTATACGGTCCTGAAAGTAGTGGAAAAACAACACTAACCCTTCATGCAGTTGCAGAAATTCAAAAACAAGGAGGCACAGCAGCGTTTATTGATGCTGAGCATGCCCTCGATCCCGCCTACGCAGAACGAATCGGTGTCAATATTGGGAGTTTGCTTGTTGCGCAACCAGATAATGGAGAGCAGGCACTTGAAATCGTTGAAACTCTTGTTCGAAGTAACGCAGTTGATTTGATTGTTGTTGACTCGGTGGCAGCGCTGGTACCGCAGGCAGAAATTGAAGGTGATATGGGTGATTCACATATGGGCTTGCAGGCTCGACTTATGAGCCAAGCGCTTAGAAAACTCACCGGTGTTATTAACAAAAGCCACACCACGGTTATTTTTATTAACCAGTTGCGCATGAAAATCGGTATTATGTTTGGAAATCCAGAGACAACAACTGGAGGAAATGCCCTAAAGTTCTACGCATCAGTTCGACTGGATATCCGAAGAATTAGTCAAATAAAAAGCGGCGAAGAAGTTGTCGGTAATCGTGCACGAGTTAAGGTGGTTAAAAACAAGATTGCTCCACCTTTTAGAGAAGCTGAATTCGATATTATGTATAACGTAGGAATAAGCCGAGAAGGTGACACACTTGATCTTGCGGTGACTCATGGAATTGTTGGAAAAAGTGGTGCGTGGTTTGAATACGAAGGAAGTAAAATTGGCCAAGGCCGCGAAGCTGCCAAACAGTATTTAATTGATCACCCAACCGATTTGAAAGCGATTGAAAAAGCTGTTCGTGAAGCAGTAATGCCTGTCTAGGAATAGCCTCGATGACCGCCACAAATCACTCTATTACAGCTGCAAATTTAGCGCTTATTACCAAGACATGGTGGATTTTACCTATCGCCCTAGTATCTCACTTTGTGCTAGATGCACTGCCTCATTTTGGTAGTACCAAGGGAAAGGACATAGATAAGAAATTCATCGTCGTATATACGATAGATTTTATTCTGTTGTGCTCATTGTGGCTTATCGTGCTGCTTGTGACTGGTCATTTTAGATATTTAGTTATTGCAGCAATGACTGCTGCTGCACTACCGGATGTTGTTTGGATTTATCGGCTCATTCTTAAGTTAAGGAAGAAAATTGTTCCAAAGAAAAATATTTTAACACGGTTTCACACGGCTATTCAGTGGGGCGAAAGATCCTGGGGCTGGACGATCGAACTCGGTTGGCTTAGCGTCATGGCTGTGATTTTTATTTCACTCGTACGTACTATTGGTTAGCCATGAAAGTTACTAAGCTTTCGGTTCAAGTAAAGAATCCTGAACGGGTGAATGTTTTTTTGGACGGCACGTACAGCTTTTCTTTGACAATTGATCAAGTGCTTGAACATAAAGTAAAAAAGGATCTTGAGCTTGACGAACAAGAAGTCAAGAAATTTGAAAAATTATCGCTTGACGGAAAGTTGCGGCAGCGCGCTCTCGAATGGCTACTTATTCGACCTCATTCTGAAAAAGAGGTCATGGACTATTTTAAGCGAAAGAATGTTGATGTCGAACAAGCCAGGGGCTGGCTTGATGAATTTATTGCACGAGGATTTCAGAGCAATCTGTCCTTTGCTAAATGGTGGATTGATCAGAGAAGGTCGAAACAAAAAAGCCAACAATTTATTCGACAAGAACTGCGCCAAAAAGGCATAGATAGTACGATCATCCAATCTCTTTTATCTGAAGAACCTGAAGGAGATAAAACAGCACTCACTACGTTAATTGAAAAGAAGCAAAAACAGATAAAATATCAAGATAACCAGAAGTTAACAGCCTATTTACTTCGTCAGGGCTATCGGTATTCAGATGTAGTTGAGGCGCTAGCAGATAAATTCGCCTGAAAAGCCTTTGTTGAGAATGCTTTCTCGCGCACAGCAACTTCAGGTCCTCGAAAAGAAATATATTTGTCGGTTACTTCTAGTATATTTTTTCGATCAAAAATGAGATCACTTAGATTAATTGTTTTCCATAATGAAGGTTGTACATAAATCTTTTGTATAAAGAGGCTGGCCTGATCAAAAGAATAGTCGCGAACCTTACCAACCTTTTTTTTATTAACGAGGACATTTTTCCCAATTAAACTGTAGTTAATATCTAATATTCCTTTGAGTCGAACTAGATCATCAGGTTCACTGAGTACGTTATGGTCATCAATAATAATCCCTTTATGCGCGAGATCGCGTATGTGCATATCCAAAAGTATAAGTTGCTCCTTTTGATTACCGGGCTGACAATAAAATCCGTCAATATGAAGATTATTGGGATTGATGATTGCTGCAACTGTAGTTGCAATGCGGCCACCGACACGCAAGCTAAGTATTGGGACTGCTGTAAATTTTGATGCAAGTATAAGCATAACAGTTCTATTGTACACAAAAAAAATATCTTTCCACCATTGCCTAATCATAGAATAACAGGGTAAGCTTATTAACAATGAAGGAAAGAATACTAACTAAAATAACGCATTCCCAGTTACAAACTGAGGCTTTTGCTGAAGAAATTGGAACAACCCTTAAGGGAGGTGAATGTATAGAGCTCATCGCTGATCTTGGAGGTGGAAAAACTACTTTCACAAGAGGTCTTGTTCGGGGGACGAAGAGCGATGATCATGTTTCAAGTCCCACATTCACTATTTCAAAAATTTACGAGGCGCCGCAATTTCTAATTCATCATTTTGATTTCTATAGATTAAATACGCCGGGGCTCATTGCACATGAATTATCTGAAGTTGCTCATGACCCAAAAGCAGTGAGCATTATTGAATGGGGCGATGTGGTCAAGAATTCACTTCCAAAAAAGCGAGTAACAATAACAATTACTACGCTTGATGAAGACAGTAGAGAGCTCACCATCCAACTTCCAGAAGAATACTCCTATATTTTAGAAGGTATCGACGTATGATTATCCTCAGTCTCAAGACGGATAATCCAATTTCAGAAATTGCTCTTTTTGATAATTATTCCTTAATTGATTCAGTGGGCTGGGAAGCACATCGTAGTCTTGCTGATACAATCCACCATAAATTACTTAAGTTGCTTGAACATAGCAATGTTCAGTGGAAAGACATCCAAGGAATAATTATCTACAAAGGCCCCGGCAGTTTTACAGGCTTAAGGATTGGGATGAGCGTCGCTAATGCACTTGCCCTTGGTCTCGAAACTCCAATCGTATCCTCTTCTGGAGATACGTGGCAGGAGAAGGCTATTAAGCGGCTTCTTGAAAACGAAAATGAAAAAATTAGTATTCCCGCATATGGAGGCACGGTTTTCACTACAAAACCGAAGAAGTGATACTAGTGTATAAATGTTGTAGCAAATACACTCCAATAGAAAAATTAGATTGACAAAATTACAGGGAATATTAGACTATTAGTAGTAGCGATTTACACAACAAAAAATTACAACAAAAAAATGGACGAAACTATTTACACGAGTGCACCTCGTAAACAGATGACAGGTTACCAGCCAAGACCGGTTGCTGGTTCTGTGCGCCCAAAATATAGAAATCCTCGGCCCGTCACAAAAAACAAGATATCGAAAGATCCAATCAATTTTGATGTTGGCGCGCCTAAGAAGCAGTCATGGGATCAACAACAAGAAGTGGCTCCTTTTAATACGCCTCGCGAGTATCCTTTTGAAGAGAACTCAGCAATCAAACAAGCGGCGTACGTGCCGCCGACAATTGAACACTACGCACCTCCTGATTCTATTAGCGCTACAGTTCCGGTGATGCAGACCGCGACAACTTCAGTTGCCGTGTATCCACAAATGTTTGCACCAATTTATTCTGGAAAAATACAGATCGATCCTAGACCAATCGCATTTATAAAATCATTATTTCTAAGTACGAATGGCGTTAGCTCTAAGTTGCGATTAACACCACTTCTTCTTACGATTATGGCGGTTGGTCTTTTTTCGTTTGGAATTTATACAAATCTGCACAGTCTTGCCGTCACAAAAGCGATTCAAACACAAGCTGCCGTGGAAGCTACGAATCAAAATACTACTGCAACAAGCAGTAATCCTACTAACAGTTCAACGACTTCAGTCAATTCGTCCAATGTTAGCGAAGTAAAGCCCTCAAGTCATGCGATGGCTGCTTATTCTGTTGCGCCAGATAAGCCAAAGTATATAACTATTCCATCGCTAAGTGTCTATGCGAGAGTTATTGAAGTAGGTGTGACAAGTGATGGGGCGGTGGGAACTCCCTCTAATACTTACGACACTGCTTGGTTTAACCAGAGTGCTAAACCGGGGCAAAATGGCGCTACTTTCATTGATGGACACGTACTTGGTCCAATTCATGGTGGCGTGTTTGCTGGACTAAAGAATATCCAAAATGGTGCTCAAATTATTATTACTATGGGAGATAACTCCACTTATTCCTACACTGTTCGTTCAACTTCGATTCAAAACAAAGACACAATTAACATCAATAGTTTACTCAAATCCATTGATCCCAATAAGCAAGGGTTGAATCTTATGACTTGCACCGGAACTTACTTGCAGAAACAAGAGACGTTTAATAACCGATTTATTGTGTACGCCGTCAAGAATTAGTTATTAATTCGCTAAAGCTTACTGTATACTTTTACTAAAGGTAAGAGGGAAATGATAAAAATATCTAAGAAAAGCTTTCTGGTCATATTCATTCTCATAGCAATTGCTGTCGTTGGCGTCGCAATCTACGTGTCAATCAACAAGAATTCTGATAAAAAAAAGTACGCCTTCATTATTGACAATCAAAAATTCACAAAAGCAGAGATAAAGGATTTGGTTTCCTTTGCAAACCGACGAAACCCACATCAAGATAATGTTAAAGCAGCTTTTAATTATTATCGAGACCAAATAATTGCACAAAAACTGGGCATCACTATCCCCGATTCAATAACTAATAGTGAAACTGCAATTCTGTCATCAAGTGTTGTTTCAGATAACAGCGTCCAAGCCCAGAAATGGATTAAGTTACTCGCTTACGAAAACAGTTTAAAAAAATTCCTTTCAAATGGAGGGCCGGGAGTCGTTAAGGGGTATTTGTATTATTTTTGGGGCAACCAACACGTTTCGTCATTTTATTTGAGCGGAACACCGCCAACCGGATCGGATAATCCGGTGAATATAGATAAAGATAAAAACTATGCGCTTCAAAAAGCAAACTATTTCCATGATGCACTCAAATCAGGGAAATTAACTCCTGATGCCGTGCTTGCAGGTGTAAGTGGTGACCTTAATTTAAGCCAGGGTTATTTACCGAATTGCAATCTTAGCGTTAAGTTGGGTGATAATAATCTTTCGTGGCTTGTGCAGGTTCAGGCTCCTGATGTCATTAACTATATTAAAAGTATTTCTCAAAAAGGAGTTAGTGAAGTGCAGACAGCTGAACTAGTAAACTATGGAAAAAAAATGGGAACATATTATTATTTCGTAGATTTGAGTCAAACGTACGCAAACAGCCCAGATACCGCCACGTTTAATAATGCATTAAAAGCTTCGAAGGCGACTTACTATGGGCTATAGTTTCAATATGAAAAAAATATTTTACCTTATATTTTTTGCTAGTTTTTTCGTAATAGCACTTTCTACTTTTTCAAATAAAGCTCTAGCCGGTTCATGTACGATTTCATCTGGAAATACCGAAGATTATGAAGGTCTGATTGTGCATGTTGCCGTATTGGACAGTAGCGGTCACTTCAATAGTACACCTCCCTATACTGGCTATACAATGAACCTTAATTCCAACGCAAACGGAGGCAGTGGGGGCGATGCAGGCATTATACGAGTTAATGCTAACAAGACTGTTAATCAAGGTCCCTACGCTGGGGTACAGTTCTCACCAGTTACTTCAGGCTGTACGGATACAAATAATGTGGACAGTTATAACGCGGGGGATATGGTGCTTGATTATGGCACGTCCTCGAATAATGTCAGCAGTATTCCTGCTTCACCAAGTAATGATTCAGGCTGGGTGTTGATGTGCGGCACTTCTACCGACCCAAACGCACGTAACAATGATGGAAGAAATTTTATAATGTCAATGAACGGTCGTCCAAGCGGTACTGTCGCTGGCGGCACCTGGTTGTATTATTTTAGCGGTGACACAATCCCAAATGTGGGTAGCTTCTCTTGGAATCTGAGTGATAAAAATCATGGTGCAATTAATGGTTTGACGATGCAGTTTAATGCAGTATACGTTGAGCCGCAACCTGCCACCATTCAAGGAAATGTTTCAGCAATTGGTGGTACCGAGCTCTATAATGTACCAATAGATAACAATAATGGTACCGGTGGGTCTACGGAGAATCAAAACGGAGATAACCCTGGTTGGTTTTGGTTTACGCTAGATGCCGGAACGGGATTCTCTGTTAGGGTGCCAGCAGCCACAAAACAAAACGGCCATAAATATAGTAATCCTAAAATAAAGCCATGGGGCCCAAATGGTGATGGTACATCGGGCCCCCATGATGCTTCATGCCTTGGCAATAGTTCGTCATACGAATATCAAGTAGCGCTTAATCCAAATAGTACCGGAAGGTGTGATTACATTCCTCCAAAAGCTAATAATAACAGCGGATACGATATCGTTTACCAAACCGATGAGGTGCCGGCTATTCAAGGAGTTGTTTATGGCCATACGACTGGATCCGGAAAGATAGGGCTGCCGGGAATTACAATTCCAGCGACTCATGCAACACCAGGAAATTGCACCGACGGACAACCGTTCGCTCAATCTCCTACTACGGACGATGCGGGTAACTATACTTTCCAGGTAGGTGTAGATTACTATTTCTGTGTACATGTTCCTTCAACTTACCTGTATGCAGGTGTAACGTATTCGAATCTTGTCATTACTCCATTTGGAAGCACTGGTATCTCCGGTAATATTGGAGATTCGTGTACACCTACTTCAAGTTCATACGAATGGCAACAGGCAGAAGTAGATAACAGTGGAACAAATACAGGAAGCTATTACTGTGATTATGGGCTTCCTACTAATCGTGGCTATGATTTCCTGTACCAAAAAGCCCAGAGAGCAACAATAGCTGCCACTTCTTCTGTTTCATCACCAAAAGCATATCCTGGTGATGTAGTAACTTTCACAAGTACTGCTGCTGACTCAAATACACTCCCTGATGACGGCACGGACACCTACTCATATTCAGTAACCCCATCAACATCTGCCGGTTCTGGTGATACGACATTTGGCGCAAGCTGCGGTACTTCGGGAAATGTTTCCTCTCCCCTAATACCCGAAACCACGCACACTCAAAGTTGTGCTATCACGATTCCAACAACATCGACTGCTGGTACTAAATATTGCATCACCACAACTATCTCCAATCAACCCACCTATGCGTCCGTCGCCGGCTCTCCAGCACAAGCTTGCGTTGTAGTAGCCCAGAAACCTTCTATTACAGTAACAGGCGTAGTGAATGGGGTCAGCTCGGCCTCTGCTGAACACGAGATAGGTTCGACAGCTGATGTAACGATGAACGTTGCTATTAGCTGTAACGATTTCATAGGAACTATCTACTACTCAGTAACTTCCTCACCCTCACTGTATTCCAACTCTTTTTCATATCCCTGTACAGTCGCCAATGGTCCAGCTGCAACTAATCCAATACTAATTTCGGCAACCACCCTTAATTCATCCTCCCCAAATACATACGTTTTCACAGCTGCTATAACTGCCGCAGCTGGCGTTCCAGCCCCGCTTCCTTCATCAACCGCTACACTCAGAAATTACACCGTCCCCTACACTCGCTTCTACGGTAACGACATAGCAAGCGGCTCTGGCTCTATCTATTTCAACAATCACGACAACCAACCACCGACAACTTCTAGTGCAGGCTCTGCTGCGCAATACGCTGCCATAGCAAAAACAACCATCCTCATAGCTACCGCAGCATTCCGTAGCACCGCTCCTGCTTCACCAATTGGGCTTAGCGCCCTCACAAGTGCCCAAGTATCTATTGCCTCCACCAATAACACGAGTGGTGCCACCTGGGCAAATAACTGGTCTACCTCCGGCTATTATGGTGACACCACTGCAACTACCACCATCAATCATGCCGCAAGCTCCGTAGCCTCAAAGATCACCATTGTCGGAAATGACATCTACATCAAAGGTAACATCACCATAGATTCCACCAAACTACCTTCTCCCTCAAACCTATTCGACAATGCCTCCATTCCCGTCATAACCCTGATTGCAGCACACAACATCTACATTGATCCTAGTGTCACTCAAATAGATGCACTACTCCAAGCCACTAACGACATCTACACTTGTTCAACAGGCGCTGCTGCAACTCCTAGCGCTGCATGTAGTAATACACTCCTCGTCAACGGGGAAGTGGGTGCAAGTAACGCCATACACTTTGATCGTGTCTGCGGTACCCGACTATCCGCTACATCAACTGAAGGCAATACTGCTGCCGGAACCTACATGACTAACACAAATCCGAATTGTAGCGGCAGCTACAAGAGCGGAATCGCCGCTGAAGTCATTAATTTCCCGAGCTACCTGTACTTCGCTAGCCCATACATTAGCGGCGCAACACAGACACAATACCAGTCGATATATTCCGCACCGCCGCTCCTATAGTTAGAATATAGTTTAAATGTTCTTAAATTAGCGCTATTATATATGTAGGATTTAATTGAGAGATTTGTTAGTCCTGATTATAAGCATTAAATATTTCGTAAATCAGATATAGATCAAGGCTAATGAAGTGATAGTGATGTCTTGAGGCTATACCTGCACCGACAGAAAGGGTGAATATGACTCCAATAACATTGGTTCTTGCCGTTATAGGTATAGGAGCTGGATTTGGTGCGAGCCAAGTAGTAACAAAAAAACGACTTGGAAATGCAGCGAGTGAAGCAGAGAAGGCACTCGCAAAAGCCAATAAAGAAGCGGCAAGCGTACTTAAAAAAGCGCAAGAAGATGCGGCTGCCGCAGCTGAGCTTGCTCGAAAAGAAGAGCAACAAAGACGAAAAGAGCTCAAGGAAACTGAAAACAGACTTCTTGATCGCGAGACTTCTTTAGACCGAAAGCTTGATGAACTCGACAAGCGTGGTGACAAACTTCGAAAGAGCGAGGATGAAGTCGAAAGTCTTAAAAATGAGATTAGAGCACTTCGAACAAAGCAGCAAGAAAAGTTAGAAAAAATTGCTAAGCTGACTAAAACTGAAGCAGCTGACAAACTGATGCAGATGACTGAGCGCGACATTAAAAACGATCTTATGGGTCTTGTAGCGAAACTCCAAGCTGATGCGAAGGATCTTGCAGAGGAAACTGCAGGCACGATTATTGTCAGTGCAATGGAACGAATGGCAAGTGAAGTCACTGCAGAACGTACTGTAACTGCCGTTCGTCTGGAAGATGAGGAGATGAAGGGTCGAATCATTGGAAAAGAAGGGCGAAACATCCAAGCTTTGCAACGCGCTACCGGAGTTGACATCATGGTTGATGATACCCCTGGTATGATTATTCTTTCCAGCTTCGATCCAGTCCGTCGAGAAGTGGCACGTGTTGCACTTGAAATGCTGCTTAAGGATGGTCGTGTACATCCAGGACGCATAGAAGAAGTGGTAGACAAGGCAGCAAAGCAAGTGCAAAAAGAAGTGGTACGAGCAGCAGAGGATGCTGCACGTGAAGTTGGTGTCGTTGGTATACCTCGTGAAATCCTGCAATATTTGGGTGAACTCAAGTACCGAACCAGTTATGGTCAAAATGTATTAAAGCATTCAACTGAAATGGCTCATCTTGCAGGTGTTATTGCTGAGGAAGTTGGGGCAGATGTTCGAGTTACTAAATATGCAGCGCTTATCCATGATCTTGGTAAAGCCTTAACGCATAAGATGGAAGGTAAGCATCACCATATTTCAGGGGAAATGGCTCGAAAATATGGTGTTCCTGAACCGGTAGCGCATGCTGCAGAAGCGCATCATGATGACATGGAAGCAACAACAACTGAAGCACTCATTGTTCGCGTTGTTGACGCTATAAGTGCTTCACGACCTGGTGCCCGTAACATTAGTGCTGAAAACTTTGCAGAGCGAATGCGCGAACTTGAAAATGTTGCTAATAGCTTCAGTGGTATTGAAAAATCGTATGCAATCAGTGCGGGTCGTGAAGTACGAGTATTCGTTCGTCCTGGAGATATCGATGACCTGAGTGCTATAAAACTAGCACGAGATATTGCGACGAAGATAGAATCAACCATGCAATACCCGGGTACGATTAAAATAAATGTTATTCGAGAAACTCGAGCAATCGAGTTTGCTAAATAGAGCTGACTAGTCAAACACCGCTCTATCTGTTATGATAGGGCGGATTTGACACTATCGGGGATTGGCGCAGTTGGCTAGCGCGCGCGGTTTGGGACCGCGAGGTCGAAGGTTCGAGTCCTTTATCCCCGACCAATTAGAAAAAACTACACCCTCCAGTGTTGGAGGGTGTTTTCATTGAATTCAAATTAGTTATAGCATCTCTATTTTGAGCGTATAATGGTAGTTATATGTATGGCACTTTAATCGCCATTGCAGGCACTGGTCTGATTCTATTAGTCGGTGAATTGCTTTGGAAAAAGAAAATCCTAAAAGGGGAATATGCAAGAAAATTTGTGCATATTTTAACGGCAAGTTTTGCCGCCTTTTGGCCTATGTTTATGTCACGAAATTATATCGTACTCCTAAGCATACTGTTTATGGTGGTGCTTGTAGTAGCTAAAAAACTGCAGATTTTTAATGCTATTCGCGGAGTTCGAAGGACTTCATATGGTGAGCTACTCTATGCGCTCGCCATTGGGCTGTGCGCAATATTTTTCACCGTTAAAGGGATGTATGCGATTGCGGTGCTGCATATTGCGCTCGCAGATGGCTTTGCCGCAATAATTGGGATTACAATGTCGCATCGAGCGAGCCGTTTTACTTTTAATGGTTCCACAAAAAGTGTCGAAGGAAGTCTTACTTTTTTGCTTATATCGTTCTTTTTAAATGCTACCTACTGGGTCGGGGGTTTCAGTCCCCATACGTTTAATTCACGGCTCATGTTTCTGATACCGCTCTACTCGTTACTAACAGCAGTGTTTCTCGCCATTCTTGAGATTATCTCACCAAAGGGAAGTGATAATATTTTAGTTCCGATGGCCTCAGGTATAGCGCTCTGGCTTCCCTTCGCGCTTTTTGGATCGACGGTTTTATTTAGCTAAGTACCAAATTGCCACGATAAGCAGTAGCAAAAAGAAACCTTCTATGGCCAAACGAACTGATCTAGGTAAATGCTTGAACCAGTGAATGAGCTGGTCGGTTTTTTGCGCACAAAAATGCAGTGCAATAAAAGCCCATTCAAACTCAAGCGATAGAAAAGCGAGACCCGCAAGAAGAAATACAATTCCCGCCTCTGGAAACACGACTAGCGCAAGCAGTCCACAAATAAGCAGCATGACTCCGATGAGAAAAACAAATCCTCTGGTCAGAATATGTCGTTCGCGGTGGGCAACCCGCTTATCTTTTAATTTTAAAACTTTAGATGTTACGTACATGCATAGAAGTGTACACCAAATAAAAAAGAGTTCCTACGCGAAGGAACTCATATTTTTCTATTTGGGGCGAATGAAGGGGATCGAACCCTCGACCTTCGGAACCACAACCCGACGCTCTAACCAACTGAGCTACATTCGCCATAGTATCTAAACCAATCTGTTTTTAGCCAGATTTTGGTGCCCCGGACTGGATTCGAACCAGTGACCTTAGGCTTAGAAGTCCTCTGCTCTATCCAACTGAGCTACCAGGGCATATATTGGTGCGGGATACCAGAGTCGAACTGGTCTCTTCAGTTTGGAAAACTGACATATTAGCCGATATACGAATCCCGCGTACAACAGGGGTAATTATATCATAAAAAAATTATAAGTCATGCAGAGTATTTATTTCTGCACCAAGTTCACGTAAACGTTCTGCTAAAGATTCGTACCCCCGATTTATAGAATAGATGTTTCTAAGCATTGATTTACCTGGAGCTGCCAACATTGCAGCGAGAATAATCGTAGCAGGACGGAGCGCTGGCGGACAGATAATTTCAGCTGGCTTAAACTTAGTTGGCCCATCTACCATAATGCGGTGTGGATCAAGAAGCCGCACGCGAGCGTTTAATTTATTAAGTTCGGTAAAGTAGATTGCTCGATCCTCAAATACCCAATCATGAATGAGTGTTTCACCTTTAGCGAGCGCGGCAATCGGCACAAAGAAGGGAAGGTTATCTATGTTTATGCCAGGATAGGGGAGTGGGTGAATCTTATCGGCAAGCGCAGTGAGGCTTTCATAGTGATGTGTGGTGATGTCAACGAGCTTGGTGTGACCATTTTTTGCAAGATAAACGTCGCTAATAGAAAAGGTCAGTCCCATTTTCTCAAGTTTCAGCATTTCGAGTTCCAAAAAATCTATCGGACAACGCCGAAGGGTTATAACTGAATTGGTGAGCGTTGCTACGGTCATAAAAAGCATTGCCTCGAGTGGGTCCTCAGCTGGTGAATAGCGAACTTTTTTATTGATTTCAGCAACTCCATGAACAGTCAGCGTACTCGTGCCAATACCTTCAACTTTGACGCCAAGCTTTCGAAGAAAGAGGCATATATCCTGCACCATATAATTAGAAGAAGCAAATTTGATGACAGTTGTGCCTTCCGTTAGTGCTGCGGCAAAAAGAACATTTTCGGTAGCCGTATCACCCATTTCATACATCGTAACGGTTCCAGGTTTTTTTCTATTTACCGATACTTTGTATTTACCAGTTACTGTTTGAATGGAAAGACCGAATTGTTCAAGTGCAAATTGATGGGCAGCGATGGTTCGCTTGCCGAGATGACAACCACCGGCGTAGGGCAAATTAAATTCTTTATAGCGGTGCATGAGCGGGCCCATGAACATGATAATACTACGAGTTTTTTTGGCAGATATACTGTTCATGTCTTCTAGTTTCAACCGAGCAGGTGGCTTTATTTCAAGATCTTTTCCCTTAATCCATTTGACCTGTACTCCAATACTTACGAGCACTTCAATAAGACGGGCAATTTCCTCAATCTTTGGTACATTTTCGAGCGTTGTTGTGCCTTTGTTTAAGAGTGCTGCAGCCAGAAGCGCAACCGATGCGTTCTTTGATGTTTTCATGGTGAGCTCACCATGTAGTTCTTTACCACCGGTAATTTCAAAGCTGAGTGATTGAGGATTGATCGTTACGATATCTCGGCCAAGTGCCGTGGAGATACGTGAGATAGTTTCAATACTTAAGTTTTGTTTTCCCTGCTCAATACGATTAATTGCCGACTGGCTGGTTTTGAGTCGCTTGGCGAACTCAGCTTGAGTTAGGCCTCGTTCTTGTCTTATTTTAGATATTAACTGTCCAATTTTCGTATTGTTGGTAGACATATGTGAGAAAAATATATCAATCGAGGTAATAAATGTCAAATTATAGTTTGTACGCTATACTAGAACACATATGTTACACGATAAACAACTTGAAGATTTAATTACTGCTGAAGAACAACGCCAGCGAGATGGCCTTGAACTTATTCCTTCAGAAAACTATGTATCTGAAGATGTGTTGACGGCGCTTGGCAGTATCTATACTAATAAGTACTCCGAAGGCTATCCCGGTCGTCGCTACTATGGCGGGCAGGAGAATACCGATAAAGTTGAAACTATTGCAATTGAAACCGCCAAACAATTATTTGGCGCAGACCACGCTAATGTGCAGCCACATTCTGGTGCACAAGCCAATGAAGCCGTCTACTATTCTTGGCTGAAGCCAGGTGACACCGTGCTTGCTATGGACTTAAGCCACGGCGGACATCTGACGCATGGCCACCCAGTTACCGTATTATCCAAACAGTTTAATTTTATTCGCTATAAGCTAAAAGATATTGAAACTGGTGAAATAGATTTTGTTCAGATGCGTGAGCTCGCGCTTAAGCACAAACCAAAAATTATTCTGGCGGGGTATTCCTCATTTCCAAGAGAATTAGACTACGAAGCTTTTGCCGCAATCGGTAGAGAAGTTGGTGCAGTGCTCATGGCAGACGTAGCGCACATTGCCGGACTTATTGCGGCAGGTGTGATGAAAAATCCATTCGATGCTGGCTTTCATGTGATGACTTCAACCACCCATAAGACACTTCGTGGCCCACGGGGTGGATTAATTTTGACAAAAGGAATTGTTGGTAATCCCCTGCGCGCGGTTGACCAGACAATTGAAAATCTTCCAACGCTTATTGATCGTACGGTTTTTCCTGGACTTCAGGGTGGCCCGCATATGAATACTATTCTTGCAAAGGCGGTTGCCTTTAAGGAAGCGCAAAGTGATGAATTTAAAGCCTATGCTCGTCAAACAGTTAGTAATGCAAAAAAACTTGCAGAACATTTGATGGTGCAAAATGCCAAACTTATTACCAATGGTACCGACAACCACCTAGTACTAATAGATGTGTATACCTCTTTTGGCATTGATGGCGACGTAGCGGAAAAAGCACTAGATAAAGCTGGACTTACGACAAACAAGAATGTTATCCCAAATGACACGTTGCCACCCTTCAAGCCAAGTGGTATTCGAATCGGCACCCCCGCTATTACCACGCGTGGATTTAAAGAGGCGGATATGGAGCATCTCGCCGGCTGGATAATAACTGTCTTGCAAAATGTGAATAATGAAGAAAAATTAGCTCAAATTAAGCGTGAAGTTGCCGAGTATGCTCGCAACTTTCCTCTCCCTACAAAAAACTAGATCGTCTGGCGTTGTTTCTTTAGCTGTCGTCGAATACTAGTCAGAGCACTTGAAGTAATACACATCTCTAGCCATTTATCTGAAGGGCGTGCTTTAGGGTTGGTAACAATCTCAACAATCTGCTCACTGACGAGTGGAGTCTTCAGCGCCATGAATTTTCCATTAATTCTTCCCCCGCCGGCATGTTCACCAATTTTTCCATGGACTGCATAGGCAAAGTCTAAAATGGTAGCGCCAGCAGGCAGATCAATTACGTCTCCCTTTGGCGTAAAGACAAATATTCTATCTTGAAAAAAATCAGTCTTAAGCTGGGTTAAATAATCGTTGGTAGTAAGATTTGTTTTTTGTAATTCCCTTAGTTGCTCAATCCAGGCAAAACTTTCTTTGTCTGAGCCTTTTTGTACCCGATTATTTTTATAGCTGTGATGTGAGGCGATTCCATATTCGTTATAGTCATGCATGGCTTGCGTGCGAATTTGTATTTCAACAATGGGGCCATCGCCGCTAAACACGGCGGTATGAAGGCTTTGATAGCCGTTTGGCTTCGGAACAGCAATATAGTCTTTAACGCGGCCTGGTACTGGTCGCCAGTGGCTATGGATGGCACCAAGTGCTTGGTAGCACTCGGATACGTTGTTTACAATTGCGCGAATTGCTACCAGGTCATAGATAGATTCCGTATTCCATTTTTTCCTGACCAGTTTTTTGTACAAGCTATACGTTCCCTTAATGCGTTCATCAATTTGTGGTAAATAATGGAGGGTATTATGTAAGTCTGCACTCAGGCTTCGATGCATTTTTTGAATTGATACATCAGCATTACTAATCATGCCATCCATGATTTTCTTTGTTTTTTTGTATTCATCCGGATAAGCATAAGGAAATGATAAATCGTTTATGGTGCTTACGAGTTTACCCATACCCATGCGTGATGCTAGTGGTGCATGGATCATGATACTTTCAAGCGCAATACGCTGTTGTTTTTCTATTGGTAAATACTGCAGGGTCTCAAGATTGTGCCAACGATCGGCAAGTTTTAAGATAACCACGCGAGCATCTTGAGCAACTGATACGAAAAATTTTCTAAGACTTTCTACGTGTCGCTCATTACCGTGGTATTTAATCTTTCCAAGCTTACTAACTCCTTCAACAAGGCGAGTTATCTCAAGGCCAAATTCTTTTTGCAAATCCTTTGCGGTCGTTTTTGTATCCTCGATGGTGTCATGAAGGAGCGCGGCACAAATGAGTGGCGTATCCATGCCAAGATCAATAATATGATCGGCGACATGCAAACAATGGTCTTCAAAGTAGGCAGTACCGCTCGCCCGCATCTGTCCCTCGTGCGCAGATTTGGCAAAATCGTAAGCACGAGAAATTAGGGCAAGGTCTGTTGCTGAACTTTCTGGTAATGTTTTTTGAACCTTACGTAAAAATGTTTCTTTGGTTTTTGTGTCTTGCTCACTCATACGAAAAGTTCTGGCTCCGGTTCGAGCATGACGCCAAACATAGTACTGACGGTAGATTGAATAAGCGAAACCATACTCCATAAATCTTTAAAGCTTGCGCCATGTTCATTAACAAGAACGAGAGCGGAACCTTCATAGACCCAGATGCCGTTTTTATGTATTCCTTTGAGGCCTGCTTTTTCAATGAGCCAGCCACCTGAAAGTTTGGTTGTTTGCGTATTGTTTTGAGGAAAATGTGGCATATCTGGATAGTGTCGCAGTAGTTGTTCGACTTTGCTATTTGCTAGGATTGGGTTTTTGAAAAATGATCCAACACTAGCGAGTTTTGAGGGATCAGGTAATTTCTCAGACCTAATTTCTATAACTGTTTCCATTACCTGCCGAGGGGTGGCTGCGGTTATTCCTTTAGCGGCCAAGCGTTCTATGAGCGAAGGGTAATCTGGAGCCGTGTAGTGAGCCGGCGTTTGCTGTAATTGCAGGGTAAGCTCAGTAATAATGTATCTCCCGTGCTCTTTGTCTTTAAAGCGGCTACTGCGATAGCCAAACTGACATTCTATCTTTTTCAAAATGACGTACTGATTCGTTTGTGTGTCGTAGGCACGAAGTGACACAAAAACGTCTTTAAGTTCCTGGCCGTAGGCGCCAATATTATTAACCGGTGTCGCGCCACAGGTGCCAGGTATCATAGCCATAGCCTCGATTCCAATAAGGCCTGCCTCAACTGTTTTTACAACCAGCTCATGCCACGAAACGCCGCCGCCAACTTTTACTTGGCCACTTATCTTATTAATACTCAGCCCACTTATCTTATTTATGACGACACAACCATCGAATCCTTTGTCGCTGAAGATAAGATTTGATCCTTGGCCAATGACGAGCAAAGGATAATTTTTGTTACGAGCGTAGCTAACGGCTTCGGGCACATCAGACTCATTGAAGACCTCAATAATCTCATGGGCCGGTCCACCAATGTGCATGGTGGTGTGGCGAGCAAGCGAAAGATCATTAAGAATATTCATAATTAGCTGTATTATACGATGTTTTTACTTGCCCCGCCTACTGCTTCTACGTATTATATATACAGACAGTTAAAAGGAGACGCTATGGACAAGGCACCATTTTCCGATTTCGGAAAACAACTAAAGAATATGCGTCAAAAAGCGAAAGAAACCATTGCCGATGTTTCGGGTGCGGTTGAGGTCGATACAAGTGAACTTGTCGCCATTGAAGCGGGCAAAAACCAACCAAGTGAAGATATAGTGCTCCTTCTTATTTCTCACTTTGCCTTAAAAGAAGACGAGGCACTAAAGATGTGGGAATTGGCCGGATTTGATCAAGAAAAGACCGGTGTCAGTAGTCTAATATCTGATGAAAATGGTATTCAACAGACTGCCTATATTTCGCAAAATGATGCTCGAATCCTTTATAGCGATATGATTCATATAAATGCCAATAAATATGGCGTTGTTATTAATTTTCTTCAAGGACTTGGTTCAAACAACCAGCCAATGGCAGTTTCTAGAATTGGAATGAGCCGAGAACATGCCGAGAGCCTTTTGGAGGTTCTTAAAAAAACCCTGAAACACTCAAGCGCTAAAACTGAAAAAAAGTAAACCCAAAAAAAGCTGTGGATAAACTATTGACGAGCCCTTTTGCTTAGTGCATAGTTCAACGCAGGATTACTAAAATTAAAAAAGTAAACAAATAAAAAAGGGTAAAAAATGAAAAAAATAAATATTAAGCGGTCTATTGAGTTAGCTTCTTTAGCTGTTAGCTCTTTAGGGCTATCTTTAATTGGATTTGCATCCTCAGTGCACGCCGCAGGTGCTACTTATTATTGGGCTGGGCAAGGGTCTCCCTTAGCAGGCACTTCTACTGGGCAGCATGATATTGGTGCCGCTAGTCCTGCAACAGGTGAATATCTAGCCCGTACACAAGCTGATATCACTTTAGCTGCGAACTGGTCAAATAGTGCAACTACGTATGATAATTCCAATATAAATTCAGGATTTCAAAATGGTGCGCAACTTGTTTTTGATGTAACAGGTCCCACCCTAGATACAACTGGTACGTTTACGGGAACAAATGTGCCCGTAGGAATCGAATTAAAATCGGGTAGTGTGTCTATCAATGCTGCAGGAAGTACTTCCTTCAATATGGCAGCAGGAGCAGTCGTCAAAGCTGATACTGCATCAGCAGCACTTGTTATTGGTGGATTAACTGACGCGGGTTCTATTACCTTAAACGTGCCTGCTGTAATGACAACACTCGCAACTAATCCTAACCTAACTGGTCCGGTCACCATAGAATACACAGGCGCTAATCAGCCTTCTTCTCAAACTATTTTGGCTCCTTCAGATATTAAGAATTTAATTCCTAGTGGCTACACTACGGTTGAATTTGGACCTAGCTATGGAATTAATATGGCTGCCGGTGGAAGCCTTGGACTCGGCTGGACCGTACAAGCAGATACAGGATCAGTGGTAGAGCTTGCTGGTTCTGTACCAAATAGCGCAAATTTTTCAAAGGGCACTAACTACGTGGAATCATTTGTGGGTAACGGTGGACAATTCCAAGTATCGAGTACTGTATCAAACTCTACAGCAACCCTCTCATCCCTCTCATTGCTTGCAAATTCATATGTATTGATTCCTGACGGAACTAACACACTCGCAGCAACTGCATTCACACCTGGATCATTCAGTTTGGTAGCTACAGTCCCTGGAAATAATGGAAAGTATCCTACGTCCGGAACAGGCTCAGGATCTGGAAGCGGCTCAAGCACCGGAAGCGGCTCAAGTTCTGGCACCGGTTCAGGCAGTTCCTCAACTACTACTACTGCAAAGACCCCAGATACTGGATTTGCGCAACTGGTGAATCACCCTGCACTTGCATTAGCAGTTACTACTGTCGGAAGCTTAGGTCTTCTTGCAGCAGCACGCTACACAAAGAAGAATGGCTTTAAACTCTCAAGATAATTCATAGAAGTTTCTTCTTAAAAAAGCGCCCGTACAGGGCGCTTTTAATTTTTATAATAAAAAAGTTAAAGATTAATCACTTGCGCACTGCCGTCGACTGGAGATAGAAAGGTTATACCAAGTTGTTTAAAATAACCTTCAAGCCGTTGATAAGTCCCGTTGCGTGCAGTTTCACTGAGCTGAAAGTCATGAATAGGAATTATATACTTTGGTTTAAGTTGAGTCCCTACTTCTGCGGCCATGGCAAGCGTTCCCCAGGGAGCAGCGATAGGGAGGGCTAAAATAGCTTTTGTTTCATTAAAGTGGTGGCTATCCCCAGGATGAGATATGGAGTTTAGATAATGAATGCCAACATTTTCGCACATTGTACTTAAAAGCGGAGCCATGGACTCATGTGGAGCCCTAAAATAGCTAACAGTAGCTATATCATTAGCCGTAATATAATTATGGATGTTGTTTGCTTCTAGGATTTTCTTTATTGAATCATTTGTGTGAATAAGAACATCTGGGAATGTGGCCACTAATTCCTTTACGAAAGGAAGATAAAAGTGATCCTCGTGTTCATGGGTTATAAGGATATCGTCGAGACGTGGTAGTGAGGCTATATCCAGTAGTCCTGAATTGTAGGAATAATTTCCTGGATCGAAAATTCCAACTCTCTCATCAGTTTCGACAAGCAGGCAAGAGTGAACGTATTTGGTAATTTTCATAACGTATGACAACTAATTTTTTAAATAATTTTCTAGCATTTTGACAGTATATTTAAGACTACTCTTTGTGGGATGGCCCTTATCGATAGCGATAACAAGATCTGATGGATACATCCACTGAGCACTCTTAAAGTCATCAGGATTGTACTGCGGCGTCTCGTCACTGCGAACGAGATAAATACTTCGTATATACTTACTGGTATCTGAAATATCTTTTCCAATACATTCAATATCATCAGGTGCAAGTGATATGTTTAACTCTTCATCGGCTTCGCGGATTATGGCAGTGAGGTAATCTTCTCCAGCCGATACATGACCACCAACGCTATAATCGAATCCATTCGGAGCATGATGCTTATCTGCTGTACGAATTGGAACAAAGATTTTTCCATCGCTATTAAGTATAAAGAGATCTGAAGCGCGTATGTAGCCAAGGTTATCTGCCAGCATCCTCTCGTAATCGAGTCGATCGATTGTTCCAATAACCTCATCGTTTTTATTGACCAAATCAAGTAGTTCACTATGCATAGGCTTATAATAACAAAAAAGACGCCTAAGAGAGGCGTCAAATTTTTTCAAAAGTGGTACACCCGGACGGATTCGAACCGCCGACCCTCTGTTCCGAAGACAGATGCTCTAATCCGCTGAGCTACGGGTGCATAGGTATTCCCTTTAAAAATACTTAATGATTATACTACAACAGATGTAATTAGTCTTCTTCTTTTTGTATTTTGGGGCTCAGCTTGCTTTTAACTTTTTGGTACTCTCGCCAAATAAGCCACAAAATAAAGATATCAAACAAGGTGAGGGCAATCATACCAATACTCGCTTTATGAATAATACTAATGACTTGAAAAAGAGTTAGAAGGCCAAGCGTAATAAGTGAAAAAGGGTAGGCCCATAACTGATTTTTCAAAATACCAATAACAGCAACTAATTTTATGGCAGCGTGCACCCACAGATAAGCGATGAGAAAAACTCGGCTCCCCGTGCTTAAGCTGTCTATGGAGTGAAAGAGAAGCCCAAGGATTTTAGAAGGTTTTTCGCCAGAAACTGTTTCTTGTGTAATGAGATGTAGATAATGTTGTAGTCGAGCAGGGGTGAGAAATAAAAGAAGGAATCCGCCTAGTAGCTCGAGTAGTCCATCAATACCCTTAATTAGAATGCCAATCTCAAAGATTTTATCTAGTGTTGAAGCGGGGCGAAACCAACTCATATAGTTGTAGTATAGCAAATTGCTAACTCAAGCTACGCTCTTAAGCATAGACAATGCTTATTACTGATAAAAGGGTTATTATAAACTCATCAGGCAATGATTTGAATAAATTTTGAAATGTCTTAGAAGCTAAAATTTAGTATAATAAGTAATCCATGGATCGTAACCAAAAACCCCGTAGAAATATAGAAGATATCCGTTCGCGTTACAGAGGCGCTGGACCTGTCAAACCTCAGCATGCTCGCCCTGCTCAAGTGCCAACTCCAAAGCCTATTAAAGAGCTCCCTAAACCCCTTGCGATAGAAAAAAAACCAATGGGAAAGATTAATTTGAACGAGCCCTCGTTGGTAAATCGGCCACTTCCGGCGTATCTAAATGACAGTGATAGTGACAAAAAGTCCTCTATTTTGCCCGTAAAAACCAAAAGAAAAGATAGAAAAGAAAAGAAAGAAAAAAAGAAATGGTCTAAAAAGAAAAAGATAGTAACAACTTTTCTTTCAATTCTTTTGATCATTGGCGTAGTGGTGGCTGTTTTCGGTGCTAGTCTTCTGTCGAAACTCGATAAAGTACTCCATGGTAACCTTTTTTCGGATGCGTCAGCGTTTTTAAATACCCAGCCGCTCAAAGGAGAGTCGTCGGGACGCGTTAATATACTTCTAGCTGGTAATTCGGCTGACGATGTGGGTCATAATGGCGCTGATTTAACAGATTCGATTATGGTCATTAGTATTGATACCACTACTCATAACGCATTCATGCTGAGCATTCCTCGTGATCTTTGGGTAGATATCCCAACACTTGGACACCAAAAAATTAATGCCGCAATTACGGTTTCTGATTTCAGTGCCCCCGGCTACCCATCAAATGGCATGGGGCAGCTTGAGCAAATTATTCAAACGCAACTTGGCATTCCGCTTGATTATTACGTTTTAATTGATTACGCTGCGCTGCGTGATGCCGCAAATGCGGTAGGTGGTATTCCTGTCAATATTCAAAGTTCTGATCCACGTGGTCTGTATGACCCAAGTGAAGATTTTGTCACCAAAGGGCCGCTTGTTAAATTATCTAACGGTTGGCACACACTTAATGGTGAGCAGGCGCTGGATCTAGCGAGAGCCAGGGGTGATGCGTATGGATCATATGGGTATGAGCTTAGTGATTTTGAGCGAACCCAAAACCAGCGATTGATGCTTGTTTCGCTTGCCCAAAAAGCGAAAAGTACAGGCGTTGTTACAAATCCGCTCAAAATATCCGCGCTCTTTAGTGCCTTCAGTAACAACGTGCATACTGACATGACGCTCAATAATGTACTTCGACTTGCCCAAGTGACTAAACCGATAGATCTCAATAGCATTCAATCACAAAGTTTTAGCTATGCAGGAGCAAATCCACTGCTCAAGGGGTATGTCGACCCAGGGTCAGGCCAGGATGCACTTATCCCAACGTCTGGGCTCGATAATTTCACGGCGCTTACGCAGTATTACCAACAATTAACTTCGACAAACCCAGTGGTACGGGAAGGTGCAAATGTTGTGATACTAAACGGAAGTGACAAAACTGGTATTGCCTCAACCCAGGGTGATAAATTAACTGCAGCCGGATACAATATTACGGCCGTTGCAAGTGCGGGAAGTAAGTATAGCGGTACAATGATTGTTGATATGTCAAATGGTAAAAAGTCAGCAACCCTTGCTGGGCTCAAAGGCTATTTCCCTGGTTCAGTTGTGCAGCCTTCGGATAAATCGATGCAAGCAAAAGAAGCGCAAAATTATCCTAATGCAGATTTCGTAGTAATACTTGGCCAAAACTGGAACAGCGCAAGCTCAAATTAAATAAAACTAGTTTTCCCCAAGTATAATATTGGGTGGAATTTCCGGTAATTCTACGTCGGAAAAATCTTCCCACTCGTTATCTATAATTTTATCGACTTTAGTATCGTCCTGAAGAATGTCATGCTTTTCCATATACTATTTATACACTATTTTAATTAATCTAACAGTGCTCAAGCTTGCAGCTTTTAACTTTACTTCTATAATTATTCCAATGGAACAACATAGTGATGATCTGAAAAATCTTGAGCATCTTGACTTTTTACTCTACGCAAAGCTGGCTCATTTAGAAGATATGATTCAAATTGCAACTGATGATGCAGAAAGACTATTACTAGATATTAGATCTTTTAAAGATTCTAAATAATAATTCTTCTGAGGCTTTCGGAAAAGCCAGTAACAAAAGAGTAATTAAATAACCTATTTTTTAGACATATTTGCTCGACAGAAGTTGGCATTGTTTTGTCACTAGATACGAAGGTGAGCGTATCGCCAACCTTGTAATCTTCTCCAGTGACGTCAATCATGCAATGATTCATACAAACGCGGCCGCGAATCGGAAATGTTTTTTTGCCGTCAGATAAAAAGCCGCTATTACTGAGCGCTCTTGGTACTCCCTCGTAATAGCCGATAGGTACTACGGCAATGGTGGAATTTTTGGTCGTCGTGTATGTGCCCCCGTAACTAATCTTCTCTCCCTTTTTAAGATCTATGATTTTAATGATGGTAGTTTTAAACTCCAAAATTGGCACTAAGGATTGTAATGTATCAAAAGATGGATCTTTTTTGGTAAGTGGATTCAACCCATATAAGCCGATACCGAGCCGCATAGTGTTGGTGTAGATGCTTTTCTCTTTGATACCTCCTGCTGTTTGGCCAAGATGAATATATGCAGGCGTGAAGTCATTTGCAAGAATTTTTTCTACCATTGCATCAAATAGTTTTACTTGACCTGCTGTGTAGTGGTCGTCATCATTATCTGCATCTGCAAGATGGGACATAATGCCTTCAAGATGAAGATTGGGGAATCGTTTCAGGGTCAAAAGATATGTATCGAGTTCAGTTTCACTGAGCCCAAGTCGGTTCATTCCGGTATTAAGTTCAACATGGATATTGACACGTTTACCTGTTTCACCAAGAGCTACGAGGGTTGCTTCATCTTGAATGACATATGAACAACACCTGGTGTTAAGCAAATGAATATTTTCTTTTAAGATATAGCCCATCACAAGAATTTTATGTTTCGTTGTATCAATAATTTTCGACGCTTCAAAATAGCCATCGACTGCAATGAAACTACAGTCTGATTCATTTAAAATTTTTGAAAGAGGTACAATACCATGGCCGTAGGCATTTGCTTTAAGCACAGCGATAATATTTTTTTGGCCTGAAAAGGTTTTTGCTATTTCAATATTGTGTAAAGTTTTTTCTTTACTGATCTCAATCCAGTTGAGTGTCTTGTAATTATTAGGGGATAGTTTTGCAACTGTTTGTTTAGCTAGTTTTTTAAGCATATATCTATAGTAGCAAAAGCGATTTACGATACTATGGGAAAGTCTCTTTATTTATTGTTACAATTAAAAAAGATTATATGATAAACCAGAACTTTATTTATTTGTCCTTGTTCTTTGCCGTTATTGGCTACGGTGGCTATATCGTTGATACCTGGAAAGGTAAGACAAAACCTAATCGTGTTTCGTGGTCGCTCTGGGCACTCGCAGCTCTTGTGACGCTTGCTTCACAGCGGCAACTTCATGGTGGAATACAATTGCTGTATACAGCCATGCAGGTAATCTTACCACTCAGTATTTTCATTGTTTCTTTTAGAGATAAAAAAAGTTACTGGAGATTAACAAAATTTGATTATCTTTGCGGGGTAGTTTCGCTCACCGGCATAGGACTGCTGTTATTTGCGCACCATCCCTTGGCTGCTCTATGGCTGGGTATATTTACGGATTTCTTTGCTTCTATCCCAACGCTGACCAAATGCTATACCGATCCTGCAACTGAATCGTGGAAAACGTATTTTTTTGCAATAATGAGTTCACTCCTCGCAGTACTCACCGTGAAGAACTGGGAATTTGTAAATTATAGTTTTGCACTTTATGTGACGCTTATAAATGTAGCGTTCACGCTACTAATTGTTGTACCGAGAAAGAAACCAAAAAAGGTCTAAGTTAAAGAATACCAAAGCCAATAAGCAGGCCAATAACAATTAAGATGATACCACTGAGGTATTCGCTTGACCCTTCAGTTTTTTTGCTTAATCGTTTACCAATTTCCATGCCCGCGATTGCTAGGCTAACACTCATTATTCCAATAATTATAATTGCAAGTGGTATAGATAAATTTTTAGTGCCAAGGCTGAATCCAACAATAAGATTATCTATGCTTATTGCAAGGCCGGCGAGCAATAACCGTCCCGCTCCCTTTGTTGCAACGATAGTCTCATGTGCATTTGTTTTTCTAAGACCTTCAATGAGAATATACAGGCCAGTGAGTACAAGGAGCGTTGCTCCTACTACATGTGCTTTTGATCCTAAAAATTGTGCGGCCTGTTTACCTGCAAGTAAGCCAATGATGGGCATAAGAGTTTCAAATGCCCCAAACGTCAGCGCTATTTTTAGTTTGTCTTTTTTGCTTATTCCACTGAGTCCAATAGCAATAGACGAGGCGAAATTATCGAGACCAATCGAGAGAGCAATTAAGACAAGTGTTAGAATTTCTTTCATATAATGACTATAGCAAATTGATTATGTCTATCGCCAATCGTTAGATTTTATTCTCTGATGTTTGTATAATGCATGCATGAGCTTAAAAACAAAATTAGCACTCTTTGATATAGATGGAACGATTGCCGAAAAAGGAATAATACCTCAAAGTGTCATTGAAGGAATTGAGCATCTTCATAAAAAGGGTTATATAACGACCGTATCCACAGGTAGAGGTTTTATAAGACTTAAAGAAGCACTGGGAGAAGCTTTTGATACTGTCGTATCACCAGAGGCTTTAATTATTGTCGAACATGGTACGAAGATTGTAGACCGAGAAGGCAAGGCCCATTTCGGAGAATATTTTAATGAGCGAGAAATAGATCATATTGCAGATTTTACTCGATCAAACATAGATCTATTTAGATTGGCTTGGTACAACCCAATTGATGTATCAAGGAAAGTACAGGTCTGGTGCGTTGATGAACGACATGTACAGGAAGAGACTGAAAAAAGAGGGCATTACGCTGATGTTTTCACTTCTTCTATTGGTGAGCTAGAAGAAAGATTGTTACAAGAAAAGCTTAGTAACGTGACATTACGATTAAAAGATTTTATTAAGGTTGAAAACCTGAAGCTTGCTTTTACGAGAACCGATACCAACGTTATTTTTCAGGATAGTAATATGGAGTTCGTTAAAAATAATACGAACAAGGGACTTGCCGTTGATTATGTTGCAAAACATTTAAAAATTCATAAAAATGATTTGCTCATTGCTGGCAATGCGATTAATGATGTTGAGATGCTTGATATAGGTGCGGGTGTAGTTGTACTTGTCGGCCCGCCAGAAACGCGTGCAGCAATTTTACCCTATCTTTCACAGCCGGAAAGTGTGCGTACCGTTGATTCTCCGCTTGAGTTTGGTCATTTTCTAAAAACGCTATAAAACAACTTATTTTTAGAATGCTTTGACGGTATCCTTCTAGTGTTTAAGACGATAGTATTTGATTCAAGAAATAAACTTCTTGCTCAAAGTGCATATTATTTATTGCATCGTGAATGTCTACCCACTCACTTTTTTCATCATGTACTTTTTCGGTGTAGCCGATCTGTTTCAATAAATAAATTTTTATCGTTTTTACAACTGTTGAGCCATCGTTCTCGTCAAAGAGCCTGGTGTAGTCGCCAAGATAGCGAATTATTTGTGCTTTAACGCCGGTCTCTTCCTCGACTTCTCTTAGAGCAGTCTGCTCAAAAGTCCCACCCTTTTCTACATGTCCTTTGGGAAGGGAATATTTAGCACTATCTAGTTTAATTAATAAAACTTTATTGGCTTTTTGCACAAATCCACCAGATGAAGTTACTCTTCTCATGATTCAATAATAGCAAAAAACTCCCTCCAAGAAGTAGTTTAAGCAAATATCTCCTACTGTTCAGCTTGAAGTTTTTTGTATGAGGCTCTAAGTTTTTCTATTATTTCCAAATAGCCGTGCTTATCCACATAATCCCAAGCATTTATGTAATCAGTGGCTTTGTATTTTTTAATGCCAGCAATATCTCTTTCTAAGCGTTCAGGTGCATTGAGTACATCAAGATAAATTGCTTTGTGCACTGCGTGGACTGGTATATGAACCACAGTACCAAAGGTATGTTCCTTGCCAAACAGCTTTTGCCACTCAACTAGTATCTTCGTCTCGTATGGTATCGAAGTATTGTTGGTCAAAAGACGATGTAATAGCTCGTGGGTAAGAATATCAACAAATTGATCCGGTTCTTTCGTAACACCAATTACCAAAGGATCGCTAAATGCGTTAAACCAAGGAGCGATATATACATCTATAATGTTTTGCCTGAATGATAAATCAAGCAGGTCGGTCATAGAAGTTAGTATTTGCTTTTCAAACGGCTTCCACGCTTTGCGATAATCAGCAACTTTTTTTTCCATCCAATCATCATCAGCTAGTGTTTTGTTTTTGCCCCATAGTTCGTGTAAGTGTCTTGATGCATGTTCACGCAATAACCAAGCGTCTTTAATTCGAATTTCTGGTATGGGGTTTTTCATAGGCTCAGTATATCGAAATGCAAAAAATTGACCAAATCAACAATACTTATGCATCTGCTTGGAGGGCCACGTTAGACGGTACCGCAGTTAGTTTTCGTATGAGCATTGGGCTAGTTTTATTTGATGATTTGTAATCTAAGCTACTTGCATGTATGGTTGCTTAAAGTAATTTGAAAGGGGTTTTTATGCTTAATAGAATTTTAAAAGTAAGTTATACCGCATTTTTTTGACATTATTTGTCACAACTTCTGCCAATGCGCAAACAGCTTTTAGCTCAGCAGGAGCAGTGCCAACTGATGGTTATTATAAAAGCTTAGCCACTAAAAATAACCTAACATAAGCTGCATTGAGTCACATAGTAGCTACGATTTCAACAATTCTTAAGCTTGATAGCTGATTTTCTTAAGAATAAAACCGACTAAATCTGCGAACCTAGGCCCATTATCCTTAAAGGCATGACTTTCTCCAGGCATAACAATTCTATTAATAGAGTGCCTGGGATATTTCTGTTTTAATTCATCGTAAACACTTGAATTAGCCTTTGATGAACTTATAGTGCTTGCACCGGCATTAGCGATTGTTAAGCGCATAGTGGGTTGGGTTTGTAGGGCGGCTTCAAGATCATTTTTGATACCACCCCTAAATAGCGCCATGCCATAGGTAAACAAACCTTTGGGAAGACCTAGCTTAAGTTCAGCTGTTTCTCTAAGCACTGGATCGACGGGGTGCTGCCAGGCAAATTTGAGATTATTAGCATCTGCAGCAAAGTTTCTAGCTAGGGCAAGGGGATGCTGTTTTTCCATTCTGGGAGATTCCATGATGAAAACACTTTCCACTTCCAGTTGATGCGAAGCGGCACCTGCTGCAATTGCCGCTGCTAGTTCACTTCCCATCGAATACCCCACGGTGTTTATCTTTTTTGCACCGAGTGCGGCAATAATTCCTAGCATGGAATCAGAAACCTTATGAAAGTCACCGGATCGAAGGTCTTCTTTTTGTTCATCGGTTAATTTGTCAGAATCTCCATAGCCTGGATTCTCAATAAAAAGTACTGGTGAGCCGATAGCTTCAGCCAGTAAATAATTCTGATATTCAATGTGTGGTAGATCGAGAGGCACGCTAAACGGTGAATTTATAACAGTCACAGGAATGTCTCCCAGTTCTTCCTGATTAGGTGGCCAATTGAAGCGTTGAATGCGAAGTTTCTGCAAGCTTGTGGGATCCTGACCTAACTCATAAGGAGGAAGGGAACCTTTTATTCGTTCCCAATCCGCTTTACCACGATGAGGATGTGCTGCATCTAAGTGCTCCACCATAGCTTGATAATACGAGAGGTCGAGACCCTCGCGAGCATTGAATTCACCTATTGGGTCTTGAAGTGGAGTTATTTTTGGCTCGCCCCAACGTGGATTTATTTGTTTACTTTCCATTACTAGAAGTATAACAAAAACCGAAGAACGGATTTTTGATATGTCTCGTAAACTTCAAATTAAAATAAGTTTCGACTGATGAGATATTCTTTCACAGATTTGATATCTTCATCAATAACAGCATTATAGATATCTACGGACGTAATACCTTTTTGCTTTAGGCCATTCAAAAAACAATAATTTTTAATAGCCAAAATTGTTGATCGAGTAGCTTCGTCTATCTGCATCATTTTGCTGTACAAGCTTAAGTTTTTATCCATGTTCTCTTTATCAAAGAGCCATATATCAATATTCCATGATGATTTTTCAAAAATAATTACCAAGCCGAGCCAGATGCCGATTGCTTTCTTTGTTTTACCGTAAGAAAAATTAACCAAATCTACAATATTTAATTTACCTATATCTGGTATTTCCAGAAGTGCTTGGATAACTTTATTTCGATAGTTTCTATCTAGCTTTCCATTTTCATGAATAACATGGATATCGATGTCACGATCAACCATCGTTCCGTAGGCGTAACTGCCACCAATAAGAAGCTCGCCAAATGGTTTAAGTACTTCGAGTAATTTTGTGTGGGCAAGCAGTCGTTCGCCCTCATTCTGTAATAGTTTTTGATTAGTAATTAATGTCTTATTTTGTTTATCGTACATGAACTTACTATATCAAAAAGTAAAGAATGATTTTTTGCTATACTTCGTGGTAATGGCTTTATATTTCATTACAGGCGCTGCGGGAACAGGAAAGACTACAATTTGTAGAGCGCTTAAACAAAGAGGCTTCACTACTTATGATGTTGACGAAGATGGTTTTGCTAAATGGACAAATATTGAAACAGGTTATGTCCACCCTAAGTCATCGGTAAAGAAAGAGCAACGCACTCCAGACTTTCTTGAAGCGCATTCATGGAATGTGCAAAAGAAAGATATTGAAAAATTAGCCATAAAGGCTAAAGACAGCGATGTTTTTTTATGTGGTTCAATATCTAATGAGCAAGAGCTGCTTAGTTTATTTGATAAAAAGTTTACCCTTTATGTGGATGCAAATATTTTAAGAAAAAGACTTGCATTGAGAACAGGAGATAACTGGGGCTCACAGATCCATGAAATAGATGAAACCCTCAATAGTTATGATGAATTGAACCGTAACTATGTAAAGCTAGGTTTTATTTTTATTGATGCTACGCAATCTAGCGATGCGATGATAAATCAAATTATATCTGAAATATAATCTTTAATAATATGCAAATTGACAGTGCGGTGATAGCATAAAAGGAATGGACCAACAAAACCAACAGCCAATGTCAAAATTAGCTATAAGCGGTTTCTTGCTGGCAATTTTTGTAGCACCGGTTGGATTTGTTACCTCAATTGTGGCTTGGCGAAAAATCCGAAAAAATGCACAACGTGGTAAGGGTTTAGCTATTGCAGGTATAGTTATAGGAGCTTTACTGAGCGTACCTTTGCTTTGGCTTGTCTTGCTAATTAATGCCCTAGGGGGTTGGCATATTGGTAATCAGGCCGCAAACGACTTCAAACCCATAGCTAAACAAATCCAAGAAATTGGCGGAATTAAACTTTGCGACAATGGAGATAGTGGGTACGGTATAGATAATAAAACTCCTTGGTATCAAGTTTACTACAGCGTACCAAATACACCAGGACTTACAGATAAAGTAATGGCTTTAGTAGCCAAGGAAGGTTATAAATTGGTGCCAAACACAACATTTATAAACCAATTAAAGGGTCTTCCAGAAAAGGATAATACCAGTACGTATATTAGACCCTATGGAAATGAGCAATTTAATCCAAAATCCGATTACCTTATAGGACAGAGTGGCAATAAGTCGTTAACGCTTACCATTAATCGGCAAACGTCTGTTGCTCTTTATTGCGGTGTTAAAGATTATGGCAAGAAACAGTCAACAGGCAACGACGCAATTCTTTATTTTAGCCTTGTCCTACCAGACAGAAATCAATAATTAACTTTGGTTCATAAGTTATGCAAGGGTAAAAGGGGCAATTTATTACCTTTTTGGAAGGTCAGGGTAGACGCTATAGCAACTATTTTTTGTGCTTCTCGAGCCAATTAGCTATTGAAGATACATTTAACTTGTCTATAGCTACCTGAACTGCAAAGTTTTCTAAATCACCTTGGGGGATCGTAAGATTAACTCCGTTGATTTTGAGGAAAGTTAAGGCCGTAAGTAGTGCAGTCCGCTTATTGCCGTCCACGAAAGGATGATCACCAATGATGCCGCGAATCAGGGCGGCTGCTTTTTGCATCGGGTCCGTATAGGTTTCTTTGCCAAAAACATACTGGTTTTGTGCGCCGACCACTGATTCGAGTCGACCTAAATCCCGTATTCCAGTTGATCCGCCAGTTTCAGCTACAACTAATACGTGAAGCTGTACAATCTGATCTAGCGTAAGGAAGTTCATCTTTTCGCGAGGTTCACAAAGTCTTGCCTGTATTCGCTAAGAATTGATTTAGCGGCATCAATAACCTTTTGGTCTTCATTGCTGTGAGCAGGTAAGGGCTTGATAGTTACTTCAACTTCATCGCCAAATTTAATATTCTGACGCTTCAACTCTTTAGCTGGAATAGTAACGCCGCCACTAGACCCGATTCTAATAATTTTTTGAGTGCTATGTATCATGCAAACATTATAACAATGTTATAATAAATATGCAAACATATTCTGCTTATGGTCTTAGGGCCATCGTAGATTTTATCGCAACTTATTTTCAAACTAACGATATTACTAGTTTTTCATAGCTAGGATATGCACCAATTTTTCTATATGTGCGTTCTTTGATAATTAATTTACCATTCAAGCTAATTATTCCTTTAAGCAATAATTTGAATTCAAGCTTGGCTAAAATTGATCCCATACAAAAATGTGCACCAGCTCCAAACCATAAACCATCTATTTGCTTATTTTGAATTCTACTTAGGTCATAGACATAGGGTTTAGGTGTATAAGCTTTGTCATGAAGAATATTGTATGTAGAGATGATTATTCTTTTTCCCTTTATATATTTTTTGCCGTTAATAACATAATCTTTCTTAACCCCATATAATGCAGTTGTTCCAGGAGTAATATATCTGAATGCTTCATTAATTGCGCTTTCAATTAAATCATCATCATCTTTTAATTCATTTACTAAACCTGTATCGATTAATACTGCTATTAATCTAGGAAAAGATGATGAGATTGTTACGGTACCAGCAACAAGAAACATCGATATAAATCCATATGTATCACTTTCTGAATATCCTAGTTTAGAAAGCTCATAGATTAAAGAATTTTTATCTTTTATACCAATTGAATAGTACTCTTTTGATATTTCTTTAAATTCTTCAGTATATCCAACTACTTTTTCTCTCGTATAGTTAGAGTAGGTTTTTCTAAATAAACTTATACTTCCTATAACTTTTGTTGCCAAATCACTAACACGTTCTAATTTTTTTTCAGACACGTTACCATAACCAAGTAATTTAGACATTATCAAGAGAGTGTTTATTCGTATATATTTCGCTAAATCAACATCTTCGCCTGATGACAATTTATCTATAAGTACAGAAACCAATTGGTCTAATTCTTTTCTTAAATTTTTTTGGAGATTTTCTTCTTTAAATTTATCGAGTAATGCGAACTTGATACGTTTATGATCATCTCCATCCATACTAATTATATTTGGAGTTTTACCCCATATTTCTGAAATAAGCATACCGAGACCACCACCTTCATTTATGCTGAAGTGTTCCTGATCTTTCATAATGCTTTTAGCGAGCATAGGATCGTTAATAATATAGCCAATACCCGGAATATAGACAGATGGTTTAAATTTACTTAAAAATTTAGCACTAAAATAATAATGTGGCCTAAGAGATAAGAATGTTCTAGTATCGTAGAACCTAGCCTTAAATTGTTTCATGGTCTTAATATATCAAATAATCTATTATAAAGTCATACAATGACATCAAACAAAACTGCATCTTATATAGGTATATTTGGAATAGGATTTATATATTTTAACTGGCTATTAAGTCCGATTCTAAATCCTAAACTTTCTTTAATGAATTCATACGTGAGCGAACTTAATGTACCAAATCAACCCTACCATTTATTTTTTACATTGGGGGATTTTTTCGGTGCAATTCTTATGGCTATGTGCTTTTATATTATTTTAAAAAATAACGTTGTTTTAAAAAAGGATAAAAATATAGTATTTATATCTAAAATTTTGTTTCTAATTAGTTTAGTAGCAATCCTAAATGCATTATTCACAATGGATTGTGCACCAAGTCTTTCTGATATATGTTTTAAAAATCAACAATCGTTCAATATTAGCATGGGACAGTGGGTGCATATGTCGGCTGCTGTATTAATGTTTGGTGGTGTTTTATTCAGTACATTTTATATAGCATTTAAAATCATGAAATCTAAAAATCATATTAACTTCTATGGTAATTTAATATTATTTGTTACTCAATCGATACTAAATATTCTAATAATAACCATATCTTTCACTGGTGAAGGTCCGATCGGATTATTACAAAGAATTTCTCTTTTACTTTTTCAATTATGGATTGTATATATCCTACTTAACAAAGAAATAGGGATTATTTAAGCATAAGTGAGAATGGAGGGCCAGGTGGGACTTGAACCCACGACACCCTGCTTAAGAGGCAGGTGCTCTAACCAGCTGAGCTACTGGCCCGTGTATAAAATATACTAACAAACTTTAGCAAACTACCTCTGTAATTGCAAGCACCCCTTGATGATTTGTGATACGATATTATCAGTTCTTAAGCATAAACAAATTAAAAAGTAAGAGGAATTTATATGTTAGATGGATATACAACTACAACAACTACAACTACTGCAGGCATCGCGTCTGCAGGTATGATCGGGGCACTCATAGCTGCAATACTGGTAACAGCTTTGGTCGCTTGGGCTATTATGGCTGTGGCTGGCTGGAAGATTTTTGAAAAGGCGGGAGTAGAGGGTTGGAAAGCGTTAATACCTTTTTATAACACCTATTTATTTCTAGAAATTGGTGGATATAGCGGCTGGTTAGTTTTTCTTACTCTTGTTCCTTATGTAGGTTCCCTCGTGGTAGCAATTTTAATGGCTCTTGGTCTTGCAAAGAATTTTGGTAAAAGTACGCTTTTCGCAGTATTTGGGCTATTAATTTTCTCAATAGTGGGATATCTAATGCTCGCCTTTGGTAGTGATAAATATATTGGTGGATATTTTGGGGGTCAAACTACATCAACTCCTTCCTCAGTCCCATCAACTGGAACACCAAATGTTGCTCCATCTGTAGTAACGAACCCTTCGCAAACAACTCCACCATCAGACGTAACACCCCCGCAAGTTTAAATTTTTTGCAACCGATTTCTGCTACAATACCAGAGTGAAACTACTTAATGGATCAGAAATAGCCGGCTTTATTAAAGAGCGTCAAGCCTACCAGGTGCGCTCTTTGAAGCAATCCCAAAAAGTGTATCCAAAGCTTGCTATTGTTTCCTGTTCAGATAATCCTGTTATCGCAAAATATATTTCTCTAAAGCAAAAATATGGTGAGGATATTGGAGTTGAAGTCGTGGTGCATCAAGTTGAACAAAACGATGCGCTCAGTACTATTAAAAAACTGAACGAAGATGTTTTAGTACACGGTATTATTGTTCAATTACCGCTGCCTGATAGTGCTAAAACGGACGAAGTAGTTGAAGTAATTGCTGGTAAAAAGGATGTTGATGCGCTTTCACCTCATTCAACTTTTGAGCCAGCCACCCCTATGGGAATACTATGGCTTCTCGCGGGCTATAACATTGAACTTAAAGATAAACGCATTGTCCTCGTTGGACTTGGAAGGCTCGTCGGACAGCCACTTAAAAAAATGCTTGAAGCAGCAAACTATGATCTTGAAGTTGTTGATGAAGATACTAAAAATCCAGCGTCAGTAATTTTGGGTGCTGATGTAGTGATCTCTGCCGTAGGTAAACCTGGGCTCATAACATCATCAATGCTCAAAGATAAAGCGGTAATTGTTGACGCAGCAGTTGCGAGTGAAGGCGGAAAGCTAGTTGGTGATGTTGCCGAAGAAGTTTATGAGAGAGCGGACATCACTATTACACCGCGCATTGGGGGCGTTGGTCCTCTGACAATTTGTGCACTTTTTGATAACGTAATTAGAGCAGCTGAGGGAAGTGTAAAGAAATGAAAATAGGTGTATTTGATTCAGGTATTGGCGGCCTTAGTATCGTGAATGCGATTATCGCCGGGATTCCGGATATTGAAGTAGACTTTAAAAATGACACAAAAAATTTACCGTATGGAACAAAAACTCCAGATGAACTCTTTTCTCTTGTCATGCCTATATTTCAAGAATTTATAGACGATGGTTGTAAGGTTATTGTTATTGCCTGTAATACAGTCTCAACCACACTGATTGAGCGACTCAGAAAAACGTTCACCATTCCAATGGTAGGGGTTGAGCCTATGATTAAACCTGCTACGTCAGCGACACACTCGAAAGTAATAACCGTCTGTGCAACACCAACAACGCTTAAAAGTGAGCGATATACTTACCTCAAAGATACCTATGCCAAGGATATACAAGTTATTGAACCTGATTGTAGTGCGTGGGCTTCGCTCATCGAGAGTAATCAAATGAATAATCAAAAGATTCGTGATGCTATTGAACCGTCGCTGCAAATGGGATCAGATGTAGTAGTACTTGGCTGTACGCACTATCACTGGATTGAAGATGGTATTCGACAAATAGTCGCCGGTAGAGCAGTTGTAATTCAGCCTGAGACAGCAGTTGTTAAGCAATTGAATCGAGTGATCGAACAGCTTGACTAAATTGTTCACCGCGGTCTTCGTAGTTCTTGAACATCCCAAAGCTTGCGCACCCCGTCGATAGCAAAACGACATCACCTTCCGCTGCGTAATTTTTGCAGGTCGCAATTATTTCCGGCATACTGTCACCACCAAACGTATAGTGTTTGAAGTCTATCGCATCGAGACATTGCTGTATTTTAGAGGCCATGGCTCCAATTAAGACAACTTGTTTTACGTTATTTTGTTTTACTGCTTTTGCAAGTTCTGTATAATCTGCACCCTTATCTGAGCCACCTAATATTAGTATCTTGGGTTCGCTATAGGCTTCCATTGCAACAATTGCAGTTTCAGGTGTCGTGCCGAAACTATCATCAACATAGGTAACCCCACCAATTTTTTTCACTACTTCAAGTCGATGGGGAAGTCCTCGGTAGTGTTCAAGTACTGATGTGATATGCTGCTTTTGTTCAAGTAAATCCCATACTGCGCTCAGTGCTGCACAGACATTTTGCTGGTTATGTTTTCCTTTAAGTGCAATTGCCGACACCGGACAAATAGGGTCATGTTCGTTAATAATAATTTCATTATCTTCAACTCGAGCACCTGGTTTTTGAAAATAGGGAATACGTGTTCCTTTGGATGTCTGAGCAATTTGCTTTGATGCATTGTTTTGTCCAAAATAAATTACCTTGTCGTCACTTGTTTGATGAGAGCAGATGTTCTTTTTTGCATCGTAGTATTCCTGCACATTCGTGTGCCAATCAAGATGTTCAGGTACCACCATAAGGCAGACCGCAATGTGAGGTGAGTATTGTAAATCAATGAGTTGTGTATTGCCGAGCTCTAAAACTACCCAATCATTTTCCTGAATGTTCTGATTCAGTAAATCAAGCGGTGGGGTTCCAATATTTCCACCGACATGCACTGTCTTATTATCTGCTTCAAGCAATTTTGCAATAAGAGAAGTAGTCGTGCCTTTCCCTTTGGTTCCAGTGACGCCTAGTATATGGTTGGTTGGGCATATCTTGAAAAATTCATTCGTATTGGAGGTGACTTTTGAAAGAATTGAAAGACTGTTCTTAGCTACTATTTCTTTTGGATGTATGCCAGGAGATCGAACGAGTACATCATAGTTGTCTAGGTTTTCTAAATAGTGCTCTCCAAGAATAGCAGGTATGCCGTCCGGCACTTCAGTGCTTACATTGGCGTCATGAATAGTGATGGTAGCACCCAACTGTTTGTAGTAAAGAAATGAGGAGTAACCCTGCTTACCATAGCCGAGAATCGCAACGTTCATTGGTTATTTTGAAATTTCTTTTTTTACCAGTTCTTCAACTTGTTTTGGTGTCATTTCGGCTTTTAAGATGAACGCATTAATGCCGAGTTTTTCTATTTTTTCAGGAATTTCTTGTTCGCCCATATTGGTGAGAACTATGACGGGAACATCCTTACCCCATTCAGTCGCTCGCATAATTTCAAGCATTTCATCACCATTCATCTCGGGCATCATAAGATCAAGCAGTACCATATCTGGCTTCATCTTCTCGATCATATCGAGCCCGATTTTGCCATTTTCAGCGGTTTCTACTTTATAGCCTTCAGTTTCGAATTTCATTCGATACATTTGGGAGATCGCGGGGTCGTCTTCTATGATTGCTAGTTTATGCGTCATATAAATATCCTTTTATCTATGTATAACGATACAACAAAATTACTCGTTGAGCACCTCTTTAATTATTTCCACAACTTGCGAAGGGGTGTGCAGTACTTTTAGGATGTAGCGATTAACTCCTAAAAAACGAAGATCTGAAGTACCTTCGCTCTTACTCATATTGGTCAGGATAATAACTTTAATAGTTTCGCCCCACGATTTGGCGCGCAGGCGCTTAAGTACTTCGTTGCCTGGAAGCTTTGGCATCTTAAGATCAAGCAGTACCAGATGCGGTCGTTCGGTTTCAAGAAGTGCGAGGCCACTCTCGCCATCACTGGCTGTTGTTACTAAAAAACCCTGAGCGCTGAGCTTGAGGGCATACATATCACGAATTGCAGCATCATCTTCAATAATAGTGATCTTCTGGGGTTCCATATCCTTTAAGGGTAGCAAAAAAATAGTACTTAGGATACGCATATACTAATCTTGCAACATAAGCATATTAGTGGTATTTTTGAAGTAGCCATAGAGCATAGCGTTCTTTTTAAAAACATCTTAAATGGGCATTTACAGGATAAGTGACTATTTAAGGTGTTTTTTTATACGTAAACACCAAAAGAGTCTCTATGGAACGGAAAAAATTTTCCCACCAGTCAAAGTCTAGCGAGTTCGCATCAGCGGGCAGTGAGCGAGTCGCTAAAATTACTACTCGATCTGCTGAGATGCATGACGTACCGACTATGGTGGATATAGATATGCGTGCCTTTGCATCAGTCTATGGAGGCTACGATAAAAGTGAAGACGAACTAAGAGATGAACTAACACAAAAATTTACTAATAGAATGGAACTTGTTGGGGGGCACTATATCAAAGTTGCCGAGCGAGACGGAGAAATGGTTGGATTTATCGCGTGTTGTCCAACTTCTGAGAATCCTGAAAATTTTCGGTCTTGGGAGGATAGCACCGATAACGGCACGCTCAATGGAACCTATGACCCTAATGGAAAAAATCTCTACATTGTTTCGTTGTCTATGCTATCGAAAGGTTCCGCTGAACTTGCTCAGAATATGTTGTTCGGTAGTATGCTTTCAGAACTCGTTAACGGAGATTTTGATTTAGCATATTTTGAGAGTAGGGTTCCTGGACTCAGGCGCTGGATGCGGGCCGAAGCTCGCCGAAGTGGATTAGAGTTTAAGTGCCTCTCAGAAGATCAAAAAGATGCCTATGCCCTGCAGTATTTCAATCTAAAAAAAGAGAAAAATGGTAAGATGGTGCCGAAGGATAAACTTCTGGAAATCTATGATTCAGCGGGCTGCAGATTTGTCGACATCTATAAAGACGCATACCAAGACGAGCTATCGATGAATTATGGCGTACTGGCAATCTTCGATAATCCAATGCCAGAACGAGCTCGAAAAATTCCGATAGTTCGAAAAATGGCTTCACTCGCTATCCGGCAAGCAGCTAAGTCAAATTATTTAATGGAAAAGTATTTTTAATGGAAAAATCATCATCACGAATTAAAGAGTATGCAAAAAACCACCGGTTTTCGCTGGCAATCGGCGCCTTAGCAGTAAGTACGCTTGTTTCGATCCCCGCACTCGCTTCTCACGAACACGCCGTTGTTAAGGCACTTCCAGAAGTTGGTGTTGGACTAGCAGTCACTGAGGGTTTGTTTGTCGGTGGAATCGGACTAATGGCAGCGTCCCAGGGAAAAAAAGTGCTGACCAAAGACATTCTTTCTAAAAAATATATAAAGGAAGAAATCCTAGGCAAGCCAGTAGACTCGAATGGAATTTTCAGAACTGGGCTTGGCATTAATAGTGTTGGAGCGCTTGGTAGTGGCTTGGTCGTAGGCGTAGGCGCGATAGAAGCGCTGCCACCGGCTATGATTGCGCCCAGTCTGGCGCTCGCCGGACTTGATATCGCAGCTACCGTTGCGATTCGCTATAACATCTATAAGGCAATTCATAATCCAGATGATGAGCAGCAGTCATAAAGAACTAGCAATCAAAGACGCTTACGCTTACACTTATTGTTAACTATGCATGTGTTTCTTTATGTTTTATATATTGGGTTAGTAACTTCTTTTATTCTCATGCAGGGTGCACTTGTCTTTGCCAGTAATCGCAGGAACACAACTGCTAAACTTTTTTTTCTGCTAAGTGTTTTTACTTCGTTTTGGGTAATTGCCAATTCATTAGCCGCTAATTTTAAACACACTGCATCGACGAACGTTGCGGAATCTGAAGTATACGCAGACCTCTTTTCTGCAGTACCACTCCTTATTTCGTATTGGTATTTCGTAACTTCCCTCAAAAAGCCGGCGCTTAAAGGAACAAGATTATTTTCTTTTCTTTTAGTTCCCTTGCTTGCGATGGGAGCAATTGGAATCGTAGTAAGTGGGCGAGCAGTGCGCTTCGCCACGAGCCCGCAATTCGATATTATCTATAAATCTGGTTTTAACTACTACGGGTTAAGCGTTGGTATCATTTTTATATCTACACTCGTTTGGCTGGGACGACTTGTCCATCAATCGAAAGGCTCGGACAAGGAACGATACAAAAGTCTTTTGTGGGGTATTTCAGTGGCGGGCTTGTTTTTAATATTTTCAAATGTTGTCTATCCGCTATTTGTTGGAGGTGACAGTGAAATTATTACTAATTTGTCGTACGCTGGGTTACTCTTGTTTATTGTCTTGT
>Ga0208379_1000042_pt1 | contig 62579 bp, 95 predicted proteins | sample CryBogCBE02Aug07_FD_184559 | JGI IMG/M metagenome (GOLD analysis project Ga0208379, IMG submission 184559) | Freshwater microbial communities from Crystal Bog, Wisconsin, USA - CBE02Aug07 (SPAdes) | ecosystem: Environmental > Aquatic > Freshwater > Lake | place: Crystal Bog, Wisconsin, USA... | reverse complement strand
TTCCGTAACACTTTTTTTATGACGTGTTGATACTTTATATTCAATAAGTTTTTGGGTTTCATTTGACATTTATTACTGCCTTCTTTAAGTAAGTTTGTATTCTGCGATCAATATATTCATCAAGATGATCTTTAAATCGCTGTTTAGCAACTGGTAACACATTCTTACGGATGTTATCTGCCATACGCCATTCACCTTCATCGTTGTGATGCCATTCATCATCAAGCGCATCTACAAGCGTTTCTAATGAATCAATAAAATCTTCAATTATTTCACTGCTTTTTCTTACCACGGGAGAATACCTTTAAGTTGAACTGTGAGTTTGTTTTAATTTCAATTTCATCTAAAAACTTATACACTTTCATAAGCAATTTTGTCAAATCACGGAACTCTACATAGTCGTGTTTTTGCACTGCTGCTTCAATTTCAGCCATAAATTCTTCTTTTGTCATAATACAATAATACACTAAAATTACATAGTGTCAAGAACTTTTTGCAAATTTGCAGCACTTGACTTATCTGTTGTATTAACAATTAACTGTGATAATTCACGATTTGCAATAAAGCGATTAATATTTTCTGTTTTATATTGCTGCCAATATTCTATGGGTTTGTTGCATATATTCTCTAATTGGTCTATTGCCAACTTAATTCGTTTTTCAGGGTCAACTTCACGATTATAACTATGATCTATTATATCATCAAATAAATCATAACCATATTCACGCAAATATAAGTCATGGTCTTTACAAGTAATAAAGATTGGAACTTGACCCCAAATAAAAGGCTTAATACTTTTTTCAGTAATAAAAGGCAAATGCCAAATAATCTGATGCCAAGTCAAATAATTAAAATTTGCATCATAACTGGTTTCTTGCACTACATTTACAAAAGCATCTATTATTTCAGGTGCTACGCCATCATATTGTTCTGAACCAAGAATAGTGCCATCAATATACATAGGAAATCTATCTGCATATCTTTCTGGAATATGATGAATTAGAATTTCTTGAGATGTATTGTAATATCCGCTACCTAAACTGCATTTGCCATATTTATCAAGATTTCTATCTAAAATTTCTACTGTAGCAGCTATTCTATGTGTGCGCATCATTCGTGCCAAACTAACAAAGTGGTGTTGTGGCACTCTATCTGCGCTGTTATTATCAAACATAGAACTGCGACTTAATACTTTCGTTGATAGGGCATTTCTAATCATATCAGTGTCTTGAATAATTGCACCACTCCAAATTATCATATCATTTTTAGATATTCCTGTTTTAGCATAGATATCAACAATTTGATATTCTAAATCGTAATAACTTGGTGCTTCCATTAACATTTCAAAAACAACTATGAATTTTAAATTATTTTGTATAGCTTGATTTTGGTATTCAAATATATCTGGATAAACATTAAATGCTTGTGTTTGACCATTGTGTTTTATATTATAATTAAAACTATCAATGATAAAAAGAAACTTGCCGTTTAAATCAACATGTTGCAAGACTTCACGGATTGTACCTTTATGTCCGTTTTTGCTATAATAAACCCAATTTGCATCACTGTCAGTAGGTTCTAAATTTATTATTGTCATAAATTAACAACGGTGCAATTAGGAATATCTAAACCTGTGCGCCATGGATCGATAACAATACTATTTGGATTATAATCAAAATTTCTTGTCCAATCATGATGATAACTTATGAGATAAACTGCAGGCTCGCTTCCATCTAACCTAATATCATTAAGTGGGTCATGATAAAACAACTTACCGCCCAATTGTTCAACATAATGACCAACAAGTAGTGCATAACTGCCATCACGATTAGGCACATTTAATTTATAACTTATGCCTAAAATTACTACAGGCAAATTATAACTGCATAATAACTTTGCCATATTTTTTGCTTGTGCTTCACGAACTTTCATAACATTGCCAAACAAATCATAACCTAAATCAAGTTTATTGGCTAACCATCGTAGTGCAATATTATCACGAGGATGACAAGCACCGCCATCACCTAAACCTGCAGTCATATATTTGTGACTCATAATTCGTCTTGTGCAATCAGCAATCGCTGTTGTAACATTATCAACATTCATATTGCCTATGCGTTGCCCTACATCATGTATTGTATTAACAAGCGCAATTTTAGTAGAAATAAATGTGTTATAGAAAATCTTTATTGCTTCTGCATCTTCCCAACTACCAAATTCATATCGACTATTTGCATAGCAACATGTTTTATATATTTCAACTAATTTTTCAACATTAACGTTATCATTGCTACCAATAATAATCATTTCAGGATCAATAAAATCTTGTTCAACAGTGCCAATCGCAATAAGATATGGATTATAAATTATATCAGGAATAATTGGCGCAAATTCACGGCGTGTAGTGCCAGGCAATACAGTAGAAATTAGAACAACTTGTTGTTGCGCAGTCTTATATTGTGCAATTTTAGTTAACACATCTTTTACAATGCTGTAATCAAAGTCTTTAACAGGAAGATGACTCGTTGGAGTTTCACCACCATATTCTGCTTCATGTGGTGTAGGAACCGCAACAAAGATTACATCACTATTTTCAATGCAACTGTTAATAGTTGGTTTAATTAAAAAATCTGCTTTTACTGGATTAAGATCATAACCAACCACTTCAAAGTGTTGACTCATAACAGTTGCACATGGTAAACCAAGTTTACCCAAACCAATCATTGATATTTTCATAGCAGTATTTACTCTCCGCCCCATCGCATAGCTATAAACGCTTGATCCAATGTATCACCGCCACGCAATTCCCAATATGGATCGCCATTGTTCCATCTGTTTATGCAAAGGCAATCTGGATAGTTTTCAGCCATCCACTTCTTAAATTCAAAATTTGCAGTGGCAGTAAAGCTATCAAATCTAATAGTCATATGCCATCGTTCTTGTCCTAAATCATGGACTTTTATTATTGCCATCAACTAAATCTCATTACAAAGTATGTATAATCTTCTGCGGTTTTAAATTTTATAAACCACTGATTATCGTCACCTTCTTCATTGCCAGTATAGCATTGTGCTATAGCATTAAACTCGGTCAATAGCACAATTTCTAAAAAACTACCTTTATTTCGGCAATAATTTCTAAAATTTTCCCACATATCAAAAAGTGAACGTTCACCTTTTTCGGGATAATTATCTGGAATCCAAAATCCGTTTTTAAAGTTTAAATCCATCATGACCACTTAACCAAAATAATGCTGCTATTTCATCATTGGGAAAGTCAATCCAATAACTTGTGCCAGTAAAAGTATGCACCTTCCAATGTAAATTATAAATGTAACCTTGTTCAGACATCCAATACACAATATCTGGCTTTGGATGCAACTGCTCAAACCCAGTTTCATAATATAACCATTTATGAATCATGTCATCTGGCACTGTAACCACTTTATGCATTTTGCATTAACCAAATTAAATGCTCTTGTTCACAGTGCCAAATAGGTTTAATTTTGCGTAATTCACTATCACCAATAACTGTCCAACTTGGCTCTGCACACTGTGCATATTCTAACCAAATAATACGATTAGATAAAGAACAGCGGCGTGGAAGTAATGCAAACTTACGTTTCCAGTCACAATAATTTTCAATATCGTTTTTTGTAGGTTTCATCTTAAGAACAGTAATCCAAACGGCACCATCAAAGATTTTTAATTCTGATGATGTTGTATCATACCATATATCACCACTAATACCAATCTTATTCATGCAAACCTCAATGCAAAATATAATATGATACTATCATCTACCCAATCTTCAAACTCACAATATAATCCAAAAGCAACAGGTCGCCGTAAGCCATCTCGTCCGCTTTTCTTTGTTTCGGTAGATGTTTTAAGTTTCCAACCACGACCTTTAACAGAATTTCCAAATCCACCATCGGGAATATCCAACCCAACATTGCGTTGCAACCACTGAACAACATCAGTTGAAGTGTGCTTTGTTCTATCAATTCTGATTACACGAGCGGTCATAATATCAGTATAACTTAAAAATTAAAACTGTCAAGTGCTTTTTGTAGGTTTTTTACGCTTAAATTATATTCACCGCCATTTTTATAGTAGTGAATAAGTTGCATATTATGTGCAAATCTATGTAAGTTTTTTGATTTATAATCTCTGCAATCCTCTATAGTCCAACTACAAATCTTTTGTAATTGGTCAACAGATTTTGCAATTCTAATATGCGGATCAGGTTCGTTGTCATAATTATGGTCAATTATGTCATCAAACAAATCAAAACCTAATTCACGAATATAAGGAATTGTATTTGCTACATTCAAAAATATAGGAACTTGACCCCATGCAAAAGGTTTCATAGTTTTTTCAGATAAAAATGGCAAGTTCCAAGAAGTAGGTGATACACCTCTATCGTATGAAGTTTCAATAACATAATTTACAAATGCTGATGTAAATCTATCATCTGCTGGTATATGTTGTGCAATTAAATCAACTTCACCATCAATATATAGTGGTATTAAATGCTTATATCTTTGTGGAACTAATTCAAAATTCATATTGCCATGCGGCGGTTCTAACTTTGCTGTGCCTAAACTTATATAACCCTCATTTTGAATACCACGATCTAATATTTCTACGGTTGCTAACTGTCTATGTTCTTTGGGCATACGTGATAATGATATGAATTTTTTAGTTGGTAAAATATCATGCACAGCATGTTTGGCAATAGCATCAACTATTGCAACATGCAATGTATGGGCAAATTTAATTGGGTCATTAAATTGGTTTAATCCACCACCAAAGATAATAAAATCTTCTGTAGTTAAGCCGCAATTATCACAAATATTATTAATTGTCTCTACAAAATTATATCTGTATGAAGGTGCTTCTGTGAGCGCATCTATTATAACAATCAGCTTTTTGTTGTTACTTTTGTATTTGTTTATAATTGGATATAACCAGTCTGTATTGGCAATAATTAATTTATTTTTAAAGTGAGCATCAAACATTTCGTAGATTGCAAACATATCTATTACGATTGCAAATTTATTATTAAACGCACAATCGTCCAAATAGTTCTTGATTATATCTCTATAACCAGAATTATTCGATAATATTACATAGTTTGAAGTTTCTGATATAATTGGCATAGCAATACTTAATATAATAAATCCCCCGTAAGGGGGATATATTATTTCCTCATCATAAGGAATACATTTAGTTATTTTTCTACAATTTCTAGAATATCTTGTGGTAGGAAACCCATCTGGTTCTGGTCAAACAACAAACATGCGGCACGGAAATCCTGTGCGATACAAAGAAACACATCACCGCTATCCATATTAAAAGTAAACTGCTTCATTTTTTCAGACCTTTTTCGAGAAAAAACTACCGAGAACTAATGCTGCAAACCAAGTTTCGATATTCATGGGAATATTCAAAATAGGAAACATTGTATCCAATGCCCAAATTGTAAGAAATGGGCCACCAATTACAATAATAATTGCAAATACAATCAGTCCAAAAATACCAAATGTTTCATTAATAAATTTGCCCATTTTTATTCTCCATCTTCTACTTCTTCGGCGTCTTCTACATCATCCATGCCAAGTTCATCTTCGTTTGCTTCAATCCATGACTCCATATCATCAATGATGCCCATTGCTTCCAAAATATCACTTGGAATGCGTTCTTTAGCATCTTTAATATTGTCACCAATTTCATATTGATCATCACCATCTGCACTATTCCAACGACCACAGAAACCACCGCCAGATTCATAGTAATAAGCGTTAATATCAAATCCAGAAATATTGTCATACCATTCAAGAGGCGGTGACCATGCAGTATCAAAGGAAATTGTCACAGTCTTGCCATCAGAAGACTTTTCCATGTAGTCTTCATCAACTTCGGAAATATCCCATTTTGTTCCCCAATTATCAACTGCCCATTCATACCAACTTGGGTAGCCAAACTCTTGCACATTGCGAGCCGTAATAGCATCACGCTTCGCCTCATAATCATCGCCAATGGGTGCTTCTTCGAGCAATTCAGGCGGCATAGGAAGAAATTCATTGAGCAATTTGCCTACCTTGGCAGCATTGATCAAACGTGTAATTTGTTCAGGGTCTTCGTGTGTAAAAGTAGCACGGTTATAACACCAGTTAGGAATTTTAGCCTCCTCTTTCTTTGACTATAACCTAATATAACATAGATTTATGGCTTGTCAAGCATTATTTTTTAGGTAAGTCATACTGACCTAAATTGCGACCTTGGATGATACTTTTAAGTTTTTTTGGATATTCTTTGCCTGTGTCGGTATAATTTACCAATTTTGGCACTAGTGGCAATCCAACAACAGGCTTGCCAGTTTTACGGAATTGTGCACGTGCTTGACGGAAATCTTCATAAGCATCGTGGGTATTAAGATTAGTCATATATGTTGCAATACTCTGACTAGGCGTATCAAAAGCACGATAACGCTCGCCATATGGTCCTTCAACTCCACCACTTTTTGCCCAACTTTTTTGCCCATAAAACGCATTCGAACTTTGTGTTTTTGGGTCAGTCCCCCAACTACTTTCAATGCCAGCTTGTGCTAAAGCTATGCTTGGCGGAATAATATCTACTTTTTTAAGCAGTTCATAAAGATTGTCTTCATCATACTTGTCAACCATACTCTTAACCCAAGCAGCTTCTTCTTTAGTTAATTTTCCACCACGTTGCAAGATTTTAATATCATTTTGTAGTCTTTTGCGATCAGTTAAAATTTTATTATTTTCTGCTTGAACCATCGGTAATAATGTTTTTACAAAGGTTTCTACACGTTCACTTGGTTGTAATTTATCTACTGATGCAAGGCTTGTTGGGAAGTTAGGATTAATCTTTTTTTCTTGTTTTGCTACGGTTGGTTGCACTGCAATGTCAGTTTGCTGAACTTGTGGTATTTTGGCCACAGTAGGTGTAGGTTGCGGTGTTTTTTGTGCATTATATGCCGTAATTCCACCAGTTCCTATACCAGTTGCTACAGTTCCAGCCACTGCAAGGCGTTTTAGAGCATCGGTCCACGGACCTTCATTTAGTTGTTCATCAAATAATTCATTCAGTAGCATTAAAATATTTATTGATTATTGGTGCATTTTAATTTATAAAGGTTTTGCTAGGCTAAATATCTATGCTTCCCGAATTGTGGGGGGCATGGCAGCGATGCAAATCGAATTTTAAACACCGTGGGAGTAAAATCATACGTTGCCTTCAATTAGTAAAGTTTACTACTTGAAAAAAATTTAGACAAACTTCGTTGTCTATGATATAACCACAATCAGAAAGGAAAATATAATGAAGAACTTTATTACAACTACTATGGCTCTATTGGCACTTACTGTTGCTGCACATGCAACTGATCTACCAAGCAAGACTAAGGCTCCAGTCCCAACTCCTGCTCCAGTTGCTGCACCTGCTGCAACAAGCAATGACAGTCTGTCAATCGGCTATTCATACGATATGGGTTCAAACTTTAGTTCAAAGGTCGATGACTCATACAGCATTGGTTACACTCACAACATCGGTGGTGGTTTCAGTGTTGGTGGTCTTGTCAATGGAACTCAAAAGACTGACAATTCAATCACTAATTATGGTGAAGCACAAGTTGGTTACAAACTACCAGCATTCTACGGTGTAACTGTTGGTGGTAAGGTTGCTCTTGGTGAACGTCTTGTTTCAACTGGCAACTTCCCATACTATGCACTTTATGGCAGTGCTGACTATGCACTTGGCAGTGGTATCACTATCAATGCTGTTCAGTATCGTTATCGCAGTGCTGTTGACAGCAACACATACGGATGGCAGAGCCACCAAATTGGTACTGGTGTAACTTATGACATCACAAGTAACTATTCAATCAACGCAAAGGTTTATCGTAACTATGATAACACTTTCAGCAACAACACTGGTGACGGTGTAGGCGTTGGTCTAACAGTTAAGTTCTAATTTTTATATAATATTAGAATAAAGAAAAGGCGGGAAATTTTCCCGCCTTTTTTATTACATAATACAAAATTTATTTTTTTTAAAGAATAACGCCCTCACGATAAAGTCGTGCAAACTCCGCCATTGCATAAATGTTCAATCGTTTACCAATCTTCGTAGGGATTTTACCACCAGTAGCAATCCCATATTGGCGACCACGCTCATAACACCATTGCGCTGCACCATGTGATGCAGTTTCCCACTTATCATATTCTGGATCAAATGGAAGACCAGCAAGTGCATCTTGAACACCTTTAGTAAAATAACGGTTGTGAAGAACCGTAGAGATTTTACTTTGACGTGTATTTGCTTGTGCCATTGAATTACTCCTTACTTGGAAAGAATATAAGGCTTATTCCACTTGCCGATATTGACATCAACATACCATCCAACTGAAAAATAATCCGTTTGGGGATCAGAATTATCGTAATTGCCATCGTTCATAGCAGTCAAGATTTCCTTCAAGAAATTTTTGGCTTTACCGCTAAAATGGTCTTGATACCAGTAAGGGTTGACATCAATATGGTCAACCGCTGGCGAACCAAGACGGAAACCGCCAGGTTGATTGCCAACCGTTTCGTTATAATTCTGGATAAAGTCAATAGGACCGCTCTTGACATTCAGCACAAGGGTCATATGATTTTGGACCGCCAACGAACCCTTGACGCCATACTTGGCAAGGATTTTCTTGACTGTAGGGGCAATCTTGGACTTCTTTTCCTGCGACATATAATCCATAACCGTTCTCCATCAGTTGACTATAATTTAATATAACACAGAATTAGGGGTTGTCAAGGGCTTTTTTTAATTTTTTAACCCGTCTCTAAGACCTATTGCTTCACATTCTTTGGGATATTTTTCCCACATTGCCTTGATAAGGGCTTCAATTGCGGTTTTAACGCCAGGAATTTCCCTAATTTCGCTAAGATGGAAGATTTCTTGAAGATATTGTTCAAAAGTCATGCTGTTTTTAGCCATGTCGCTCTCCTTCAATTCATCTTATATTCTTATAATACCATATATTTCAGGACTGTCAAGCATTATTTTTAGCATTTTTCAATAATCTTTCAATTTTTGCCTTAGCATCTTCGGCACTTTTGGGGAAGTTTTCCAGTTCAAGTGTCGGTTTTTTGACAGGTTCTGGCGTCAATAATTTGACAGGTTTTTGCTTTAGTTGTGGTTTTTCGTAAAACCTATCATTTTCATAATCATAACCCTCACGTTCCCGTCTTTCACGGTTCGCAATCCACTGGTCAAGGTCATAGATAGCCTCTACCAGATTAAAAAGTATAATGGCAGCAAGTAGGCTACAGGTGATTATTACAGGCCACATGCTACAAATTTATCATAATTGGGCTATTTGTCAAGGGTTTTTTCGTTATTATTATAAAATAAAATTAGGACTTGACAAAAGTTTAAACTATGGTAATTTACACCTACGGGCAATTCTGCCCTATTGAAAGTGGAGTGTTATGTTACAGGAGTATGAATACGAAGTGAGGCATCTTTATTTCGGATACGGAATGAATACAAACAGGGATCAAATGGCTGGCCGTTGCCCTGACAGCAAACTTATCGGTGCGGCAATCTTGCCTGGCTATAAGTTTGTTTTCCGTGGACATGCTGATGTCGAACTGGATTGGGAAAGTCAAGTTGAAGGAGTGCTTTGGGAAGTTAGCGATAACGATCTTATTGCACTTGACCGTCTTGAAGGATTTCCATCATATTATCTGCGTCAACGTGCTTGGGTTGAGTCCCAAGACGGTTATGGCGTTGCGTGGGTTTATATGATGAATGACCAAGATTATATCAGCAACCCCAGTAAAAGCTATTATGATTTGTGTTTTGAAGGATATACCCAACATGGGGTGCCAACAGAACAGTTGACAAAAGCCCTGATCGGTGATATAAACCAATTTCAAGGTAAAGATTGGGATTATTTCAACGACCAACAGGATTGGTCTGGTAGCAACTGGTCAAACAACAGGAAGTATCTATGGTAAACCGATTGATGATCGCTAAGAAACCACAGCGTAAAGTATCTACACATAAGTTTATGGACGAGAAGTTTACTGGTCCAGAACCAAAGTGGGATGGTGCCAAGTCGTGGAGTGATGATAAAAAGCGTCAAGAAATTACGCATGCTTTTTATTTTTACAACTATTACATGACCGCTGGCGATATGCGGAAATATGTAGTTGAGTTTGGTCAACAATATTACAAGTGGGGCAAAGCAGAAATTGCTGCTTTTGCTGAATGCGATGACAATCGGGTAGGTATCACAATTGGTAGCGCCAGCAAGATGATCCTTAATGGCGCACCATTGGCACACGATGCTGAATATATTGTTAATAAGTTGAATGAATTGCTTGCTTATGGTCGTGAGAAATTGGCTAACAAGCAAGTCGTAAAAGATGCACCAAAGCGCACAGTCAAAGATCATATGAATGACAAGTTCAGTGATACGATGGGCGACCTTGAAGAAATGTATGATGTTATGATGGAAGGCAGCACAGAATTGCCTGATTTTGTTGCATATTTCCGTGAAAAGAATATGCCACAGGCTTTTTGTAGCCGTATTCGTGAAAAGTATACGGCACAGTATAGTGAATTGCTTGAAGGACAAAACAAGAAAGGCGATCCATCTATTCGTGAAGCATACGAATGGATGAATAAGGCAGAGTTCAAGCGTTATGATGCTTGGTATAAAGCATTGTTTGACGCATTGACTACCTATGGCACTGTAAAAAGTGCAGTGCGTAAAGTTCGTAAGGCACGTCCTGTGTCTAAAGAAAAACTTGTCAAGAAAGTAAAGTTCTTGCAAAAGTTTGATGAATTGAACCTTGTGAGTATCAATCCAGTTGATGTGTTGAACGCAACTGAATTGTGGGTTTACAACACTAAAACACGTAAGATTGGCAAGTATGTTGCTGATAGCTCCAGTGGTGTGCTTGGTATCAAGGGCAGCACTATTATTGGCTATGATGAAAAGTTGAGTGTTGCCAAAACACTTCGCAAGCCAAAAGAACAAATCAAGGAATTCCAAGCCGCTGGCAAAGTTGCACTTCGCAAGTTCCTTGACAATATCCGTGCCGTAGAAATTGGCTTGACAGGACGGTTGAATGGTGATACTATACTTCTTAAGTCAGTGAAGTAATGATAAGCAATCTTGATCCACAGCTACGTGAGCGGCTTGAAAACATTGTCGCAATGCTGTCTGTGGAGATTGATACGCTTATGGATGATGAAGCAGATAAAGATAAAAATGCTGCACTTATTGCTATAAGTGATGCAGTTGTAGTATTAGAAGACTATCTGTATCCTGAATTAGCAGATGATAAAAAAACAGTAAGAGTATTCCGTGATGAAATACGATAGTGGATATGTGACACCGCGAGTTCGTTGGGTAAAGTTGGATAAGCGTAATAAGATGGTTGAGCATTACAGCCATCGTGTTACCGTGCGTGGTGACCACCTGACTTGTGTTAAGGTTGAAAAATGGTTTAAGGAAAATTTTGATTTTGATCCTTATACATTTTGGGGACCACAATATGCTAGTATGTATAGCGAAGGACCATATGTTAAACCACGTGTTTACAAAAAACGTGAAACATTTACACGCTATCACATGTATTTGCAGGAACAAGATTTAGTTTACTTTATGTTGGGGTATCAGCAATGACAAATTACAATCATTATCGCATTATCAATGACATGACAGGTCTTGCCAACAAAATTGGATTTGAAATTGGTCAAAGTCGTGGTGCATTTAATTCATATTCGTATGAACAAAGCACTGGACAAGATTTTACACTTACAATTCCAAAAGACGATGGCGATGTGCTACCAATTTATACACGTGGTGTATCAATATTCAGTGGCAGCGCAGAAGATTGTATTAGCTTTATGGTCGGTTGGAACGAATGTCGTAGGTATATGAATATGCTTGGCTTTAAGGACAAGACTATAGCTGACCGTGAAGAAAAGTTATCATCAAAACGCAAGATGGATCGTATGACAAAAGCTATTGCAGACGGTAAAGATCCAGGTCCAGATTGGTATGAAGGTAAGGATGAGGCTGAACAGGATGCACCGTTCTAACCGTATTGTTGTTTTTGCCAATAATCTAAATTTTTTTACGGACTTTCACGAAAATAAACACATTGAGATTGAGCGAGCCAAAGGTGCAGCTAATCTATTGTGGAATGACTGTGAAAATTATAAATGGGTATGGGAAAATGCTATACCAGGTAGTGTAAAATTTCATGTTCATTGGGATTTTGAAATATTTGGTTATCGTGCAAGGGTAACTGCAGAGTTTGAACCAGAAGATTTAACCTTTTACCATTTGAAATTTGGAGATTAGAATGCATCTTATTCACAAAGACGACAATTGGTTTATTACTAAACTTGGTATTAAATTAAGTGCAAATACTGGACCTTGGGTAGCTGGTGGTGCAGCACTTGCTTGGTTCCTCGGTCGTCCTACAAATAGCGATATTGATTTGTATTTTAAAAGTAACACGAACTTGGTATTTTTTCAGACACAGCTTGAAAGTAAAATGCGTGGTGTTCAAACAGAAACTAAATCTAATGAATGGTTAGCGCAGCCAGAAGACTATCCTTTTACAACGCATGAAACACAAAATGCTATTTCCTATGATATTAATGATGGTATTACTACAAATAATCTTGGCAAATTACAACTGATCCGCCGTAATTTTTATCCTGATCCGCAGTCATGTATTGAAGACTTTGATATTAGTATTTGCCAAATTGCAACTGATGGTGATAAGATTTGGGTAGGTGAGCATACACTGCATGATATTGAAAACCGTCAATTTAGATTTACTAAAAATATTGGACCAAGTAGCGCAAGACGATTTATAAAATATCATGCTTATGGTTTTCGTGCTATTGATAGTGCATATGACCAACTTTTTGCCGCAGAAAATGTAAGTTGGGTTCGTGTTGCAGGAATGGATGATTATGCGTAATGAAGCAGCGTTTTCTTTAATAAGCGATGTGCCGCAGCCATTTTACCATGTGCCAAGCAAAACACATATTTGTTTTTGGATGGGTTTAGGCATGACACAAGCACAGGCTATGATGATAATTGCAGTTTGTAAAGAACTTGCTTATGTAAACAGAAGTTCTACAATTGCTGCTTTTGCTGAATTTCAACATGCCTACATTCTTGGTGCTTTTGGTGATGTAGATTGGCATTATCGTTTGGATAGCGGTCCAGTTACTCATTATAATTGGTTATTCATGAAGATAGTTAACCGACTTGGAAAATATAATCCAGATAATCATTTTATAAAACGATTCTCTATTGAAAAGTGTTTGCGTGTATTTCAAGATGAGCAAATCTTAAATACTTAATGTTAGTACACCGTTTTAGAATGGGTGATGTAGAAGACGCCCAAATATATGCTGCTGGTCCTATTATGAAATGGCAAGACAGCGATGTTGGTGCATGGGTTATGGAAAATGCCATTAGCCAACCTATTATGAAAACCGTAGATGATTTACATAATTTTGGTTGGGCAGTAGAAATACATGCTAACTTCAAACCAGAAGATGAATTATATTTTGCTTTACGTTGGGGTGCTGACATAGAACTCCGCTAAATATTTCTATGGCAACATTACAAGAACTTAAAACAACAGTATTTGATTATGTCCGTTATTCACTTGGTGATGGCATCATTGATATAGAATTAGACCCAATTCATTATGAAACTGCGCTTAACCAAGCATTAGTTCGTTATCGTCAACGCAGTGCAAATAGTGTTGAAGAAAGTTATTCATTTCTTGAATTATTAATGGATACTAATACCTACACACTTCCTAAAGAAGTTATCAGTGTTCGTAATGTTTTTAAGCGCAATATTGGTGCCAATAGTGGAACTTCTTCACAATATGAACCATTTGAAGCAGGCTTCGTCAACTTTTATATGATACAAAGTGGTCGTGTTGGTGGGTTATCAACATGGTATCTTTATAGTGCTTTCTTAAAAGAAGCAGCAAAATTGTTTGGTGGTTATCTCAATTACCAATTTAACACAGTTACAAAAGAATTGACAATTATGCGCCGTCCACGTGCAGATAAAGAAACTATTTTGATTTGGACTGAAAATTACAAACCAGATATTACATTGTTAACTGATCAATACAGTTATCCATGGTTAAAAGAATATACACTTGCCAAATGCATGATGATGCTTGGTGAAGCACGTAGTAAATTTTCTACACTGCCTGGTCCACAAGGTGGAACATCGCTCAACGGGACTGACCTACTAACTCGTGGTCAAGCAAAGATAGATGCTCTTGAACTTGAAATTACAAATAGCATGACTGGTGAAACTCCTATGTGGTTTGTAATTGGATAATTTGACAATTATACATAATTCTGTTATAAATTAAAGTATGAAGATAATTGGTGTTTGTGGGCTTATCGGTGGCGGAAAAGGAACCGTTGCGGACATTCTTGTAGGCAATCACAACTTTGAAAAAGTTAGCTTTGCCGATCCTCTTAAAGATATGATAGCCAAAGTATTCAATTGGCCTCGTCATTTGCTTGAAGGTGATACAAAAGAAAGCCGTGACTGGCGTGAGCAGCGTGATGATTGGTGGTCTGTGCGACTTGGCATTGATAATTTAACACCACGTTGGATATTACAATATTGGGGAACAGATGTATGCCGCACCAATTTCCACGAAGATATTTGGATTGCAAGTTTAGAAAATAAACTTAATAAAATTATTAATAACGGTTCTGCACATAATACTAATAACATAGTGATTCCAGATACACGTTTTCCAAATGAGATTAAAATGATTCGCAAACTTGGCGGCGAAGTATGGGGCGTTCGTCGTGGTGAAGACCCTGACTGGATGATAAATCTAATCAAATATGGCGAACAACCACAAGACATTCACCCTAGTGAATGGTCTTGGGTGCGTGAAAATCTTGATCAACTTATCAATAATGATGGCACAATTGCTGAATTAGAACAAAAAGTCAAGAGTTTGCTATAATATCCGTATATAACTTCTAAAACGGGGGTTCTTTTAAGGTTAACCGCTAAATATTATTAACCTTAAAGGAATAGACCCAATGGCAACTTTAGTATCTCCTGGCGTTTCAGTATCAGTAATTGACCAAAGCAATTATGCACCAACTGGTCCTGGTACAGTGCCTTTTATTCTGCTTGCAACTGCAAGCAACAAAACCAGTTCTGCTGGTGGTATCGCATCATATACAACCAGTTCAACAGTTAATACTTTACAACTTGTTTCAAGTCAAAAAGACTTATTAACAAATTATGGTTTACCAATTTTCCCAAGTGATGCGAGTGGTAATAGACTTTTTGGCAGTGAACTTGCCGAATATGGTCTCATGGCTGCTCACAGCACTCTTGGGGTTACAAATCAAGCATACATCTTACGTGCTAATATAGACCTTGGTCAATTAAATGGCAGCAGCAGCCGCCCTTATGGTGAACCTGCTGGTGGAACCCAGTGGGTAGATACTGCAACAACTAGTTATGGCATTTTCCAGTGGGATGCAACAAATCAAGTCTTTAATGCAGAAACACCACTTGTAATTACAGATTCTACACAATTAACTGGCGGTGTTCCATATAGCAATGTTGGCACAGTTGGAAGTTATGCCGTTAATGCAACAGATGTAAAAAATCCAATTTATCAAAAAACATATGACAATAGTTGGCAAGCTGTTGGAAGTAATGCATGGGCTGCTAGAGTTCCTACATTAGTTGGTAATGCACAAGCTGCTACTACATTATCTATGGGTCAAGTTCTATGGATTAATAACAACAGCTTTACTATTGGCTCAAACTTAAGCACTGCTAATCTTGTAGCAACAATTAACACTGCAAATCTACCAGGTGTCAATGCTCAATTAGTAAATGGTTATTTTGAATTATTTGCTAATAGCCTTGCTCAAAGCGGTGGTGTATCTGCTGCAGCTGACGGTAAAGTTGCAATTTATGGAAACAGTAGTGTCGGTCTTCTAAGTGCACTTGGTATTTCATCTGGAACTTATTATAGTCCAACTCTTCAATACAGTCCACACTACAGTGTTCCATACTGGAAGTCAACTGATAGTGCACCACGTCCAAGTGGAAGTGTTTGGTTAAAAACAACTGCTGTAAATGGTGGTGGAAATTGGATGGTTTATCGTTGGAATAGTGCAACAATGTATTGGGACCAGATACCTGCACCAATTTTCCATCGTCGTCGTGATGCAACTTATAATTTTGATCCAACTTTGGGTGGTTTGGGTATCGCAACTGATACATTATTTGTAAAATATGATCTTTTAACCAACAACACAGCTACGTTTAAGCTATTGCAGTGGAAAGGTAACGGTACTGCAAATGTTGTTACTGGAAGTGTAAGTAATCCTACATTTAATATTGGTGACCAATTCACTATTCAGGTTACTATACCAGGTCAAAGTGCACCAAGCAGCACTTATACTGTAACATTGTCAGGAACAACCGCTGCAAGTTTTGTAAGCAATGTTTTGTCACTAAACATTCCTTACCTTTCAGCAAGTGTAACTTCAAGTGGAAATGTACAGTTAAGTCATATTAATGGTGGTGATATTACTCTTCAAAATATTACTAATACACCACTTACTACAGCTGGTATTACAACTGCACTGCCAAATGTATTTGATGATGCAAACACTGGTGTTCTTATAGCAACTTATTGGTATGCTGCAGCAAGTTTATATCAACAATCAACTGCACCAATAGTAGCACCAACAGATGGAACATTATGGTATTATTCAACTCCACTAGAAGTTGATATTATGATTAATAATGGAACATCATGGAAAGGTTATAAGAATGTAACTAGTGACAGTCGTGGTTATAATCTAGCTAATACTGATCCTCTTGGACCAATTATTAGTAGCAGTGCTCCAACAAAACAAACTGATGGAACAAGTCTAGTATACGGAGATATTTGGATTAATACAAGCAATCTAGAAAACTATCCTCAAATCTATCGTTGGCAACGTCTAAATGGCACAGATCAATGGGTGCAAATCAACACTACCGATACCACAACTGAAAACGGTATTCTTTTTGCTGATGCTCGTTGGGATTCAAGTGGCACTGTTGATCCAGCACTAGGTGCAAAACCAACTATTGTTAGCTTGCAGTCAAGTGATTATGTTGATTTAGATGCACCAAATCCACAACTCTATCCACGTGGTATGTTGCTATTCAATACTCGTCGTAGTAGCTACAATGTTAAGAAATATGTTGAAAGCAAATTTAATAGCACTAATTATCCATTAATGAGCTTGCCACAAGTTGCTGCTACTTGGCAAAGTTATAGTGGCGCTGATAGCTATGGTGTGCCATATTTTGGTCGCAAAGCACAACGTAATGTAGTTGTAAGTGCTCTTAAAGAAGCAGTTGACAACAATGTAACAGTGCGTGAAGATCAAATCAACTTTAACTTGCTTGTTTGCCCAGGTTATCCTGAATTAACAAGTAACCTTGTAACACTTAATAATGATCGTCGTAACACAGGATTTGTATTAGTTGATACTCCTATGGGTCTAGCAAGTGATACCACAAGTGTAAACAACTATGTAACTAATGCAAATAGTGCAACAGAAACAGGTGAAGATGGTTTATTAATCAACGATCCTTATACTGCTGTGTTCTATCCAGGCGCTGCTTATACAAATGCTCTTGATGGTGTTGGACAAGTTGTTGTTCCAATTACTCATGCAATTCTACGCATGATTATTAAGAGCGATCAAGCAAGTGCTCCATGGTTTGCACCAGCAGGTAGTTTACGCGGTAAAATTGATAACGTAATTAAGATTGGATATCTAGATAGAACTACTGGTAAGTTCTATAGCATAGGAACAAATCAAGGTCTACGTGATCTTCTTTATGCAAACGATGTAAATCCTGTTGCAGTATTCCCAAATGAAGGTATTCTAAATTATGGAAACCATACTCGTCAGGCAAGTGCTACGGCTCTGGACCGAATCAATGTTGCACGTTTGATTAATTACCTACGTTATAATCTTGAGCGTATTGCTAAGCCATTGGTATTTGAACCAAATGATACAGTAACTCGTAATCAAGCTACAAATGCTGTATCTGGATTGTTAAACGATATCAAGACACAACGTGGTGTATATGATTACTTGGTTGTTTGTGACACCACAAACAATACACCAAGCACAATTGATCAAAATATCTTGAATATTGATATTGCAATTGAACCAACAAAGGCTGTGGAATTTATCTATATCCCAGTTCGTATCTTGAATACTGGCGCAATTGCTGGAACAGGTGCAAATCAAGGTGGTTTAAGTAATACTACACCAAGTGTAGGACTTGGCTCCTCAATAGTATCATAATAAAAAAATTGTATAAAATAATAAAAGCCGCTAGAAATAGCGGCTTTTTTATTAGATACCCCCCTCTGAAAAGTAATAGAATTGTTATAAATACTTTTAATAGGAGATACAGATGGCAGTTGCATCATTACTCAACATGACGGTTCCTGTTGCTAGTAATAGTGACCAAAGTGCAGGCAATCAAGGCTTATTAATGCCTTTGCTAAAATACCGCTTTAGAGTTACATTCTTGAATTTTGGGGTTACTAATCCTACTACAGAACTTACAAAGCAAGTTATGACTTTTACTCGTCCTAACGTGAACTTTAACCAGATTGAAATTCCAATCTACAATAGCAGAATGTACTTACAAGGCAAACCTGAATGGCAAACCGTTAGTTGTGAACTTCGCGATGATGCTCAGGGCAGTGTTCGCTTACTTGTTGGTGAACAAATTCAAAAGCAATTTGATTTTGCTGAGCAAGCAAGTGCAGTTAGTGGTATTGATTACAAATTCATTACTCAATTTGAAGCACTTGACGGTGGCAATGGTGCAAATGGACCAACTACTCTTGAAACTTGGCAACTTTATGGTTGCTTCCTACAAGAAGTAAATTATAACAATTTTGATTATAACAGCAATGATCCAGCAACTATTTCATTGACTATTCGTTATGACAATGCTCTACAAATTCCAACTACTAATGGTGTTGGTAAAACTGTAACAAGAACACATGGAGCCGCTATAACTGGCTAAAGGATTTAGACCATGGCTAGTTCTTGGGGATTTTTAAATAGCTTAGCTACAAGTTTGACTGGCGGTGGTGGTGTGCATGATTATGCACACGCCGCCCAAGTTTTTAGAACAAGTGGTTTTGCACGTAGTCCAAAATATAAGTTTCTATATTATGTAAATTTTATAATTGGCACTGATGTTCCAACAAATATTGATTCACGAGAAATTGGTATTTTAGTAAAAAGTATTGACTTGCCTAAATTTACAATTGATGTTAAAGATTTAAATCAATATAATAGACATACCTATATTCAAGACCGTATAAAGTATGAACCAATAACAATTAAATTTCATGATGATAATAATAATGGCTTACGTCAACTGTGGGCAGATTACTACAATTATTACTATGCTGATGGAAAATATGCTCTGACTGATTATAATAACGACGACAGATATACAGTTGGAAATCATATAAGTGCGTGGGGATTAGATAATGGTAGCGATACGCCATTTTTTAGTTCTATAGAAATTTACAGCATGTATGGTGGAGAAAGCAACAAGATTACTATTATGTCACCAGTGATTACTAGTTTTTCACATGATACACATGAATATGTTGATGGACAAGGTATCATGGAAGCAACAATGCAATTGCGATACAATGGTGTAACATATGAAGATGGATTTGTTAGTGGAATACCTAGCTTTAGTGAGTCTGCATATTATGATAATAACTTAAGTCCATTGAGTGGACAATTTGCTGGTAATTACTATGTTGATCCTATTACTGGTCAACTGCAACAGCAGGGATATAATTTTACAAATCGTAATGGTTACAGTGGTCAGCAAGGATATTTTGGATTTGCTGATCAAGGTTCTTTATATGACCCAACTGCTAACCAAGGTTTTAGTCCACAAGAAATTGATAATATTGTAAACAACAACAATTCTAATTTAGGCAGTGGGGATACAGTATTTCCAGTCGCTGATACAAACAGTCCTATTGTAGCGAGTGCAACTTTATTGCCACCAATTCGTTCAGCAGATTTGAATAGTTCATCCATAAATCCAGATAGCACTTCATCTAATGTTGTTGAAAACCCATATACAGATGGAACTTGGCAACAAACTTTATACAATCAAGGATATAATACACAACAAATAAACAGTGCAGCGGATTTTGTTAATACAGTGCCACAAACAACTTTAGCAAGTTATGGTGGTTTTACAAATACTATAAGTGCTCAAGCATTGATCGCACAACAATATATAGAAAATCCAAATAGCGTAAACAATGTTGGTAGTGTAAACTTTGGACAGCCTGCAAGCGTCCCAAGTGAGATTAATTTTTCAAATCCTGCCAATCCACCATCTCCTTCATATTCAAGTTCAGATTGGCAATCAACATTAGCTTCGCAAGGTTACAGTGCAAGTGATATTTCTGTTGCAGCAAGTCATATAGCTACTTTAAATATTCCTGCTGGAACTAATTTAGTTCCAATCGCTACAAATTATATTGCTTATAGTAAAAATATTGCATAATAAATAATTTTATGGCAAATATTCCTAATATACAACAAACAGAAACACAAGTTTTTTTTAATGGCTATTTTAGTCAACCCTTGCAGGTAAGTGATGCAGTATGGGGGCAAGTTTATGGTTATTTTTTAACTTTAACAAAAAGTAGTGATGCAGCTAGTGCTTTAGCACAAAGCGTAATTACATTAACATATAATAATAATTTAAATCCACTTGACTTAATCCAACAATTTCAAGCTAATCCAAATGCAAATAATGTAAAAAATTTACTTGTAAGTTTTTTTAATAGTGCAAAAGGCGCAACAAGTAAATTGGGATATAAAAAGAATACTTCCATTCCACCATCAGTATCAAGAAATATTCTAGTATGAAATTTAGCCAAGGCATTTTTACGCCGAAACATCCAGAAAAATACATTGGTCGTGGTAGCATAAGATATCGAAGCAGTTGGGAACTCAAATTTATGAATTTCCTAGATGAACATCCAAGTGTAAAACAATGGGCAAGTGAAAGCATATCTATACAATATATAAATCCAGTGGTTGGTAAAACTAAAAGTTATGTTCCAGATTTTTTTATAATTTATGAAGATGCAAGTGGTAATCGTAAAGGTGAATTGGTAGAGATTAAACCTCACAAAGAAACAACATTAGAAGCTGCTGGTCGTAGTCAAAAAAATCAAATACAAGCTGTTGTAAACCAAGCTAAATGGAAAGCAGCAAAAGATTTTTGCGACCGTAATGGTATTGGTTTCCGTGTAGTTACAGAACATGATATGTTCTCAAATACTAAAAAGAAAAAGAGATAAATTAGTATATGACACAAAAACTAGAAGAATTATTTGATTTACCACCTGCAAGCAAAGATATGGTTGAAGCACTTAATACTGCTAATCAACTTGAAGCAAGTTTACCCGAACAGCCAGAAGACGCAATGGATAAAGAATTAGATGAACTTACTGAAAAAGCAGTTGAAAGTTTTGAAAATCTACAAAGTCTTGGTATGAATGTTGAAGCACGTTTCAGTGCGCCTATTTTTGAAGCAAGCGCAAAGATGCTCGCTACTGCCGTTACTGCTAAACTAGGTAAAGTTCAAAAGAAACTCAAACAAACTGAACTTGCAATGAAGGCACAGAAGTTACAACACGATATGAATAAAGACCGTGGCGAAGAAGTAGAAACAGTAAGTGCTACAGTTTTTGATCGTAATGAACTATTAAAAACCATCAGAAAACAATAAATATCTAAAAGGTATTAATTATGAAATCCTATATTCAGTATTTGACAGATAATGAAAAGAAATATGGGTTCCGTGCAAAGATTGCAACGGAAATCACAAAAGAATCTATGGATAAACTCCAAAAAGTATTGGCTCGTTGGAATCTTGAAGCAATCAGCGAACCAAAGCACTTACCAGTAAGCGAAGATCATACAGGCTTTGGTCATTTAAAGGCAACTGATCTTTATATTATTGATATGGTTGTAAATTATCCTTGCACACCAGCAGAAATGCAAGCTGCAATTCACGAAGCAACTAATATTCCATTCAGCCACATTATGGTTGTAACACCAAACCAAGAAGTATTGGCTGCACCAATTGTAGCAGAAAATCCAGGAAAGACTATTTTAGATAGTCCATACCCAGAACAAAAGGCACCTCAATTACTTGCAGACCTTGCAAATGCTCTTAAGATTCGAACAATTGAACATCCATTTGCAGTAAAGCCTGAAGTTGGTAAAACTACAAATGATATTCCACAGTACAATACAAGTCCTGTTGGAACACACAAAAATAAACTCCCAGAACGTGGAAGAACAGGAAGATAATTATGCAAATGATTGATGTATTAGCCAAGCTAAAAGAAATTGAAAATCGCAGTCCAGAAGAACTTGGTCGTGCTATCAATACACTTAATAAGTTAAACAGCACAGAAGTTCCTGTTCACAAAGTTGCAGAAACAAAAGCACCTGAAATGCCACAAAGCAACAATAGCAATTACATGGTTGATGTTCTAGCTAAGCTAAAAGAAATTAGTAATCGTAGTCCTGAAGTTGCTCATGCAATTGATAATGCAACTCGCATGGGAACTAACGTTGCAGAAGGTATTGAAATTAAGACCAGTGGTGAAGATGCAATTCTTGCTCAAATTCTTAAACTTGCTGGCATGATTGGTGGTGTAAATTCACCAGATATGGCGGCAGCACAAAGCGATATTCCGCACGACCAAGCAATGGTTCCAAATGAGCCTGCTACACCTTCTTTCCCTAGCGTAGGCGCAAACCTTCCAAGTATTAGTGGTGGACCAGATATGGAAGTAACTATGGATGATGCGCCAATGGGTGGAAATCCTGATGAACGTCCTTATAACAATAGCCCACATGAAGTATATAAAGGTCCAAAGGCAGCAGTTCCAAGTGGAAATGATTTAGCTAAACCAAAGCTAACAGCACCAAAAGTTGCTGGTGGCGATAATCCAACGCACGTAGCAGTAAGTTTTGACTAAGGATTTATTATGAATTTCCGTGATTATCTTGCAACAGTAGAAAGAGCAAACAACGCACCAGTAAGTGGTGATATTGTTAATATTGAAATTGATAGTTTAAAAAGCGTTCAGGCAACTGTTGTTGAACATACTGATAGCACTATTACTATTGCGTTAGATAATCCAGGATGGAATATTTTAGACCGTCATCATCTTTTAAGTGAAGGTGCTACACAAAAAATGGCAGAGTTTGTTTTAACTTTTGAACGCGATGGTCAGAAAGTTCAAAAGAAATTCTTGCATCAGCCACCAATGGAAGCTGCTGGTATCACTCCAGATTTTGTTCGCAACATTGCACCAGCAAATAAAATCAATGAAACAATGAAAGAACAAGGCTACAAACTGCGTCATGCAAGTGCAAGCCTTATTGAAACAGACCAACTTCCAGAAAGCGAAGTAACTGTTATTGCACGTAATCCAAGTGCAACCGAAGCACGTGTTACTTTTGAATGTGCATTTAAAAAAGCAGATGGTGACCGCAGTCGTTTATTCCTTGAAGGAATTGATTGCAGCACAGGAAGCGATAGCGCAAACTATTGGATACTTCCTGTAAAGAAGTAAATTTCTCATAAATAATCTTATGAGAGCAGCAGAGTTTGTTTTAGAAGCCAAAGGCAAAGCAAATCCAGAACATAGTAGCACTATGCAACCAAGCATGGTTGTTCATGATTTAGACCCTGGCTATGACTATTACCGTTTTATGATAAAGGTTGCTGGATATCCACAAACAAATGCCGCTCATGATCATGAACACTTCCGTGATCATCCTGTAATGACAGCCTATACACAAGCAGAAGAAGATATGTTAAGTGCAACTGTAAAAGGTATGGGTAAAAAAGCAACTTGGATTACTACCGAAAACGGTAAAGAGCCAGCAAGTAATAATAAAACAAGCCCCGTTCCATTTAATAGCGGTGCAAGGAAAAAGAAATGAGAGCACATGAATTTATAAATGAAGCAGCAGATTATGCTGGTGCAAAAGGTATGAGCCACCAAGCCGTGACTACAATACCAAATGCATTTCTTTATCCTGAATTAGACAATAGTAGCGGATATAAAGCATATCGTTTTGGTGTTGCACTTGCTGGTATGCCCGATCTTGATATGCCAAAGGAAGGACCAACTGGTCTTAAAATGGTAACTATAAGTTATACACCAGCAGAAGAAGAAATTTTACAAAAAACTGCAAAATACTTCGGAACACCACGTGTTCGTTTAACACCAGAAGGCAGCGATGAACCAAGTTACGTAAATCAAGTAAGCCCAGTTCCTCACAATAGTGGTAAGAAGATTAGACGCAATGCGAGCGAGTGAATTTTGTGAAGATAAAAGTTTGGGCTATGCAATAAGCCAGCATGGAACTCATCTTCATAAAAAAGAACGAGAAAAAAATATTCAAGCAGGCACAAAAGATTGGTTTAAACTTTGGTTTGCACGTCCATTCTTAACACATGAAAAAGAACCAAAAGGTCATAGCAAAAAGTAAAACTTATGCTAACCATTTTTACTAATAATATTAATAACATTAATTTAATTAATAATCTATTTGATGGGTTTACTTACAAAATTTTAGATAAAAATGAGTATTCACCCAATGATACTAATTATAAAATAGGTTTTTATTATGATTTAATAAACGATGGATTTGGTTCAAATTTTGGTCATGAAATAAATGATATATCTTCAAAATGTGATTTAGTATTTCTTTATAGCACTGAATTTCATGCAGAACATTTACAAATGCTAAAATTATGCCATGATAACAAACATTTTCATTATATTTGTCCTGCTATTCCGTATCATGATTTAAAAATATTACCAAGAATAATTTTTAATGGGCATTGGTTTGAAGATAATTGTAGAATTTATAAAAAATTAGATTATAAATTACAAGAATTAAATCCATACAAAACTAAAGATTATTATTTTGATGCGTTGTTAGGCACTCCAAAAGTAAACAGACAATTTGTATTTGATAAAATTATTAATAGTAACTTGCATAATAAGTTTGTTTATAACAGTGGCAACGATGTGCAAAAAGTGATATTAGATAGTGATATGGTGATACCAGAAAATGTTACAAAATCATATAGTTTAAACTATTTTGATTATAATGGAGTTCAAACATTATTTTGCCAAATTATACCTACTGATGTATATAATAAAACTGCATATTCTATCGTAGCAGAAACTAATTTTGAAAATAGATATTTTTTTCCAACTGAAAAAATTACAAAACCTATTCTTGGTCGCAGATTGTTTGTTGTATTTGCTCAACATGATTATCTCAAATATTTAAAATCACTTGGATTTAAAACATTTAGTGGAATTATAGATGAAAGTTATGACAATATAAAAGACAGCAATGAACGTTGGAATGCAGCTTGGGAACAAGTTGTTCAATTATGTAATGTAAAACAAACTGAAGTGCTTGGACAAATTAAATGGATTTGTGATTATAATTACAATCATTTGATAAGCACAAACTGGACCGATAATGTGCGTAATACTATTGCAGACCTTATAAACATAAATATTTAAATGCGAGCACGTGAATTTATATCAGAACAAACAGAAGCAGAACACCAACAAGGACGTGCTGGTGAGCATCCTGATTATGAACAACGTGGAATGGCTGGTGCCTATATTATTCCAAGTGCTAGCTTAAATTATTACCAAATGTATCGTTATGGTATTATGATGGCTCGTGCTCCAGACCCACAACCAGACGCTTTTGATGACCAAACATCACTTGGTGATAAAATGATTATTATGCCTTATGATGAAGGTAGTATGCAAACAATGTTAGCTGCAAGCAAAGCAACGGGTAAACCACCAAAAAGCATTAGCAAGTATAATCACCACGATGAAAATCCAGAAGTAAATCGTGTAAGTCCTGTTGCTAAGTTTAAACCAACTCGTCGTTCTAATTGATATAATCGCGCCAACTTGGATGCTTAAGATCGTATGTGTATTGCTTACGACGAGCAGTCAGCGTCCAATAATCAGGCTTAAATGGTTCACGAATTGGTTTACGTAAACGATTACCTTTGCGACTATTGCACGGAATACAACTAGTCACACAGTTTTCCCAATTTGTTTTACCACCTTTACTAAGTGGAATAACATGGTCAATGTTTAATTCATGATAATCAAAAGTTTCTGCACAGTATTGACACTGAAACAAGTCACGAACATACAGATTTTGACGGCTGAAACGTATTCCTTTTTGGAAACTGTGATAATCTTTTGTTATAGCCAACGCAGGAACTTTCATAGTCACGCTTGGACTATGAACTTCCCAATCATCATAATATTCCAGAATCTTGATACGATCCATAAAATGCAGCTTTACACTTTGCTGCCATGGAATAACGCTTAGCGGAAGCCAAGAAAGTGGTTGATAGTTAGCGTTTAGAATCAGTGTGTCTGACATATAAATTATTTACCCGTCTTTTATGACAATTTAATAATACTACATAATAGAAATCTGTCAATAAATATTTTTATGCCAAAACCAATAGAGAATACCCTAGTTAAAAAGCCCCATAAACGTATGCAAATGACACAGCAAGAACTGATAGAGTTCAGTATGTGTGCTGATCCTGTTACAGGACCAGAATATTTTTTACGCAATTTCTTTTTTATCCAACATCCTACACGTGGTAGATTGCAATTTACTCCTTTTGACTACCAAGAGGAACTGTTGCAAAATTATCACACCAATAGATTTAGCATTAATATGCTTGGACGCCAAATGGGTAAATCCACTCTTGCGGCAGGATATCTACTATGGTATGCTATGTTTATTCCTGATAGTACAATTCTTGTAGCAAGCAACAAATATACTGGTGCACAAGATATTATGCAACGTATTCGTTATGCGTATGAAAATTGTCCTGACCATATTCGTGCAGGTGTTGTTGATTATAATAAGGGAAGTCTTGGGTTTGATAATGGTAGCCGTATCGTAAGTGCTACTACTACAGAAACAACAGGTCGTGGTATGAGTATTTCACTACTATACTGTGACGAGTTGGCGTTTGTGCGTCCAACTATTGCAAAAGAATTTTGGACTTCTATTAGCCCAACCTTGTCAACAGGTGGTAAGGCAATCATTACATCTACACCAAACAGTGACGAAGACCAATTTGCTGATATTTGGAAAGAAGCAAACAAGAGATTCGATGCTCATGGCAATGAAACCAAATTAGGTCGCAATGGATTTAGTGCCTTCCTAGCAACATGGGATCGCCATCCAGAACGTGACAAAGATTGGGCAGAACGTGAAATGGCAAGTGTAGGTATTGATCGCTTCCGCCGTGAACATAACTGTGAGTTTGTTATCTATGATGAAACACTTATTGCACCAGGTATTTTAGTTGACTTAAATGGCATTGACCCCATAGAAAAACAAGGTCAAGTGCGTTGGTATGAAAAGCCACAACGTGACCATATCTATATTGTAGCACTTGACCCAAGTCTTGGAACTGGTGGTGATCCTGCTGCTATTGAAGTTTTTGATGCTACTACCATGCGACAAGTTGCAGAGTGGACACATAATACAACAATTATACAAAAACAAGTAGCTATATTGGCAGAAATTTGCAAATACATTAAAGATGTTACAAATGATGCAGGTAACATTTATTATAGTGTAGAAAATAATACTATTGGTGAAGCAGCATTACATGCAATTGCAGATATTGGTGAAGAAAATATATTCGGCAGTTTCTTAAGTGAACCAAGTAATGCTGGCTCTCGTCGTTGGCGTAAAGGTTTTAATACTACACCAAAGAGCAAAATTGCAGCTTGCAGTAAGTTCAAACTATGGATGGAAACTGGTAAAATTAAACTTTGCAGTAAAAGTCTTATTAGTGAATTAAAAACTTTTGTTGCACATGGTGTAAGTTATCAAGGTAAAGTTGGCGAAACTGATGATCTTGTAATGGCAACTCTACTTGCTGTGCGAATGATATTACATCTGCGAATGTATGATAGCAGAATCAGCAATGGATTGGCTATGGAACCCGCAGATATAATTGCACCAATGCCGTTTGTTGTGCTGTAATTGGATAAATAATTTTATGGCCGACTTAAGTAACGCAGCAACAGATTTGTTTTATAAACTACGAAATCGTTTCCCAAAAATCACAATGGGCGACGAAATGAGTGTGCCAACGATTGATCCAGAAGCAGCACGTTTTTTTAATTTTACATATCATGATAAAGAAAGCGGTCGTGATTATGGTAAAATTACATGCAGTTTAATTGATGGTAATTCACTTAAAGTATTTTTTGATACAAGTATTACTGATCGTATGTTGCCAGAAGATAAAGATTACTGGTATCGTTTTTTACGTGAATTGCGTCGTTATGCAAAATCACATATGTTAAATTTTGACGTTCGTGATATTACCAAAGACGTGTTAAGTCGCAGAGATTATGAATTTTTAGCTAAAAACAACCCAGAGAAAAAGAAAATGAAAGAATCATTAGAAGAAAGCCGTGTATTATGGCAACGTAAGGGCAAGGTTAGCGAAGGTAACCTTAACAATGTTCGTATTCATGTTGTTCATAATGAACGCATGTTGGAAAATCCAAATAATAGATTATTGAAAGTTGATCGTATTTTCCTCGTAAATGAAAGTGGAGAGAAGTTCTTACTTCCATTTAAAAGCGTAAGTGGTGCAAAAGCAATGGCTAACCATGTAAGTCGTGGTGGTAATCCTTATGATTCAAATGGTCAAATCATTAGTCGTGCAGTAAGCGAAATGCGCAATCTTGGTCGTTTTGCAAGTGTTACGCGTAGCCGCACATTTGAAGCGGCAGAAGCAAATAATGTTATTCGTGCAGCACAAACTGTAAAAGAAAATCTAAAGCGTCATCTTAACCGTTTAAGCAATAACAGCCGTTCATTTAATGAGAGTTTAGCAGCACTTGCTGAATTTCTTGGTGAACAGATTGATGATGTTACAGAAGTAAAAGCATGGTTTACTCAACAAACATATAATGAAAATTTAGACAATTATCTGGCAAGTGCTGCTGGTGCATACAAAAAACTACGTGAGAACACAATGAACAAACTTGATGAAGTCAGCGACAGCGTAAAAAACAAGATTTTGGACCCCAACTTTAAGCTGTTACTAAAGGCAGATGCTGGTCTTGACAAGTTAATGACAAGCCGCAGTTATACAGATAGCAAGGCTATGGCAGTTGCTATTCTTGGTGATATTGCTAACCGTCTTATTGCAAAAGATAGCGATGATGTAGCAAACTTTGCAGCACTTATGGGAGACCTTATGAGCAGCGAAGGTGAAGCATTTGGTCAAAAGAAAGGCGATGCTGAATATGAAAGTGACAAGAAACTTGCTATTATGCTTGCACAAAAGTATCTTAAGGAACTAAATCATATCCGCAGAAATCCAGAAGATGAGAGCAATTATCGTCAAGATGTAAATCGTAAGCCAGAAAAGATTAAAGGTAAAAAGACTGAAAGCGAAGTATTTGCTGAAGAAATCATGGGTATTGGTGAAGATAACATGGGTGCCAGTATAGAAGATATTACTGACGCAATTAGTCATCGTCTTATGAATAGCGGAGCAGCAAATAAAATGCTACGTGCACATGGTCTTGACAAAGTATTAGATGCTATTCACGATGTCGCATCACACCATGTTGGTGCAGAAGAAATTGGCACAAGTGATGTTAGTGCTATGGTAAATCAAGTTATGAAACAACTTGGTATGCGTGAAGATGCTGTCACTGAAGAACCAAATGAAGGCAATGAGTTCAGTGGTGCATTAGCTGCTGCAAAGGCTGCTGGTAAAAAAGAATTTAAAGTAGATGGCAAAACCTATCCAGTTAAGGAAGGTGGACCAGCAGACAAACCAGAACACGAAGATTCGGACGCAGATGACAAGCGTTTTGATGACAAAGAAGAAAAAGTAGAGGAAACCAAAATGAGTAAAGATGTTATGGAAATGCGTAAATTGGCAGGTTTGCCTCTAATGGAAAACTATGTATACGCACAAGAAGAAGAAAATGAAATGTCAAGCGATAGTCAACCAGAAGCTGGCGAACCAAGTGCAGACGATAAGGCAGAATATGATCAAGAAGGTCGTATGGGCAAGAATCGTTTAGCAACAATTAAGGATGCAGCAACTGAACTTGAAAAAATGTTGCAAGACAATGAAAATCTACCTGAATGGGTTCAGGACAAGATTACTATGGCTGCTGATTATATTGACACCGTGCGTGATTATATGAAGAGTAACGATGTTGAATATACAGACGAAGCTGTAGAAGAAGCAAAAGCAAAGCCAGATTATCTTGACTTTGATAAGGATGGTGATAAAGAAGAATCAATGAAAAAAGCACTTGCTGACAAAAAGAAAATGAAAGAAAGTGCTGATTTGACTTGGCTTCAAGCAGTTGCTGGTATCAAATCTAAATGAACTATGATTTAGCATGGCTCCAAGATTGGGCATCTAAACAAGTATATACGGATAGCGCAAGCGCAAGTTGGTTGGTGGTAAGTCAGGTCTGTCCTAACTTCCCCAACCATGCTATCAATATTGGTCCAACAGAAGACGGTCGCTATTCAGTAACACTTACTGGACCAATAATCAATGGTGATACCGTTTATATTAATCCATCGGTATGAAAACCCCTTTATTAACTGACATAGAAGCATATCCAAATTACCCTTGGGCAAGGTGGGTTTATAATAAATTACTTCTATCGCAAACTCTTGGTTATGAATGTGGTCCACACGGTATAATTCCAAAGAACTTTCCTGTTTTTTCTAAACCTATAATGAACTTGGAAGGTATGGCACTTGGCAGCAAAGTTTGGCACAGTAAAGATGATATTGAATACATACCAGGTCATTTTTGGATGCCATATTTTACTGGTGAACATTGTTCTTATGATATTCAATTATTAGGTGGCGAAGTAATACATTGTAAAAAAGCTATTGCACGTCCAAGTGATGACCATAAAGTAATTGAACATTGGCTTATTACTAATGGTGATTTGGAGGAAGCACAATCACTTTGGAAAAATTTACTTCCAGAATTTACAGGTTGTGTAAATTTTGAAACAATAGGTGGCAATATTTTTGAAGTTCATCTACGTTGGGCAGCAGAGTGGTATGACTGGTATAATAGTGGAATGCTATTATTTTATAGTGTGCCAGTTTGGTGGGAAAATTTACCAGAGTCATTCAATATTGACATAGATCGTCCAGAAACAGTATTAATAAAAGATGTAAGTAGTGATATTACAAATAAGAGTTTGCAATTTAAACGAAGTCATATAATATTAAGCGAATCTTTAATCATGGCAAGACGTGCACGTGATGAAATTATTGAGCTAAACAGTAAGAAATAATTTGATTTACTTTTCTCTTTGATGTATAAATAGGTATATGCAGTAGAAATCATTCTATTGTATATGGCACATATTGGCACAGAAAGGAAAAACATTATGGCTTCATTGGCAGAAATCCGTGCAAAACTTGCACAACAAGAAACCCGTTCAAGCGGTTCTAACGGCGGCGGTCGTGACAACGCAGTTTATCCACATTGGGACATTCCAGAAAATGCAACAGCACGTGTCAGGTTCTTGCCTGATGGCGATGCTAAAAACGACTTTTTCTGGGTTGAACGTGCAATGATCCGTCTTCCATTTAGCGGAGTTAAGGGTCAAACAAGCAGCAAGCCTGTTATTGTTCAAGTTCCATGCATGGAAATGTATAATGAAACATGCCCAATTCTTACAGAGGTTCGCACTTGGTTTAAGGACAAGAGCCTCGAAGAAATGGGTCGTAAGTATTGGAAGAAACGTTCTTATATCTTCCAAGGATTTGTTCGTGAAAATCCACTTGCAGAAGACAGCGTACCCGAAAATCCAATTCGTAGGTTCGTAATTAGCCCCAGCATTTATCCTTTGATCATTGCTGCATTGAAAGACCCTGATATCGAAGAAATTCCAACAGATTATAATCGTGGGTTGGATTTCAGTATCACTAAAACTAGCAAGGGTCAGTATGCAGATTATGCTACCAGCAAGTGGGCACGTAAGGAATCATCACTCACTCAATCAGAACGTGCAGCAATTGATGCATTTGGTCTGTTTGATTTAAAGAGTTTCTTACCCAAGAAACCAGGTGATGCTGAACTTAAAATCATCAAAGAGATGTTTGAAGCATCTGTTGATGGTGCCACTTATGATGAAAGTCGTTGGGGTCAGTATTATAAGCCAGCGGGATTGCGCGGCGATGCTGCTGATACAGATGACATGCCAGTTGCACGTAGCACTCCTGCTGCACGTCCACAAGTAGCAAGTGTTAAAGAAGATTCTGCACCATGGGATGAAGAACCACAAGCAGCATCTACGCCTGTAAGCACTGCACCAAAGACTGATAGCAATGCTCGTGCTGCTGAAATTCTTATGCAAATTCGCAATCGTAAATCAGCAGAATAATAAATTAAAGTAAGTACTATGGGGGATACAATATCCCCCATTTTTTATTATTTTGGTGATAATAATGAAATTAATTTGGAAAAATAGTGGTGATTTTATTCAAATTGAACCAATCAATTTAGAAGTTTCGCAATATTATTTTGCAAGTTGGAAAAAACACAATTCAGATATTTTTATTAATGAAAAACCATTTAAGGTTGATGAAATATTAAATGAACTTAAATTTTGTTTAAACAAAATAAACAATGTTTTAGATTTTTTTAAAATCAAAGATTTAAATTTATCTTTATCATTAAATCAAGATGATTTAAATTTATTGCATGAACATTGGGTTTTATTAAACAGAAAATATCCTTCACTTGGAAATTTGTTAGAAAAAAAAGAAAAAGGCAGTAAAAAATATCTTGATGATATTAATGAATTAATTCATGAATTAGAATCATGTTTTAATTTTATCTTAAGTAACAATTCAACAAAGTTTTTACCTAATTTTTTTGATTCAACTATTACTAGTTTTGATATTTCTAATGTATTTTTAGTTTATAAAAATTTAGGACGACAAAGCTATGACAAATTTATTCACTTTGATAAAAGCACACAAAATATAGATCGCAATGATTTTACTGAATTGAGTGGTTATATAGGTATTAATTTAGAAAAACCACGCTCTGTTAAAATTTCACCTGAATATGTTGCATGGTGTGCAGATAATAATATATCACATCCTAGTGGAGATAGAATTAATTTAGGTAATTTTTTAAATCTAGAAAAAAATCTAACTTCATACCGTGAACTTTTTTATAAAAATTTTTGTCTAGAAAATAATGAGGTAATATTTGAATTATGAAGTTTATAGATCAATATATTAAAGATCAACCAAAAGCTAACTGGATTTTAGAAAATTCACAATTACCTTGGTTACAATTACAAATTATGGTTCCAGTAAATGAAATTTTCCAAGAATGGAAAGCTGTAGAAAATAAAGCGGTTGCACATAGAGATTCAGATTCTTTATATAATTTAAAAAACAAAGGTTGGAAAAGTTTAACTCTCTATGGTGTATCATCTTCAATTACAACTGCTACCATTGATCAGCCTTTGTCATGGACGGACACGGCAGATTCTTGTCCAGTAACAGTTGATTGGATTAAAAAAAACTTCATTATAAACGAAGACACAGGTAGAATTAGATTTATGTTTTTAGAACCAGGCGGTTATATTTTACCACATGTTGATCGCCAAAATTCTAGACTTAGTGAAATAAATGTTGCCATAACACAACCAATTGGTTGTCATTTTAAGTTCAAAAATTATGGTATTATTCCTTTTACAAGCGGCAGTGCTTTTATCATTGATACTAGCAAAGAACATGCTGTTTATAATAAAAGCAATGAACCAAGGCTTCATATTATTTTGCATACAAAAGTCAATGAACAACTATTAGAGAAAAGTTATGGCCATTGCTATCATAGTGTGGAATGATGAAAATCTTGAACTTTTAAGATTTACAGAAACAAAATTATTTTTTAATGCAAAAAATAATGGTATTGATTTCTTTACAGATTGTTTTATTGTAAAAAATGAACAAGATATAGTTGAATATCTAAATTTAGATGATACAGTGGTAGTTTTAAAAAATGGATTTTATTTAACAACTAGTTTTATTAAAAAAATTTCTAATAAAAAAGGTATACACATTGTATCCGAAAATGATGATGATATTATTGTTTTTGACACAGATACTAGAGTAACTACTAAAAAAAGATCAAAGTATAAATCTCCTTCAAAACAAAATTATATTATTGAAAATTTATTAAAGGTTGTAATAAATTCAAAAAAAATTCTTTATTATGATAACACAGAATCTTATACTTTTAAAAAGTATGAAGGCATTGAAAATTTATATGGACTTGCAAGTGGTTGGAAAACTGCTAGACTAGCTAGAGATATTGGATTAAGTAATCTTAAAAACGTCATTGTTTATGATTACAATGTTCAACAACTTAACTTTGCTGCACAATTACATTCACAACCTTTTTTACCTCATACAATGCCAAAACAAAAAAATACAGTAAATGAATATGAAGTGCCCAAAGATTTATTATCTTTTTGGAATGAATGGCATAATTATCCTGTCCAATTTTGTGAGATTGATTTATTTCAAACTCCGATTTTTTTAGAAAATTCTTTAATATGGATTAGTAATGTTTTCCAATACGAACCAAATATTTTTAATTATGGTTGGCAGGAAAATAAATTTAGAAAAAACAACTTGATTTTGAATAATCCATCATGTATAATAATTGAAAGTTAGGGAAACAATTATGGCTAAACCATTTGACATATCAAAATTTCGTAAAGATTTAACAAAAGCAATACCAGGCATGAGCATTGGCTATAATGATCCAACTGATTGGATTTCAACAGGAAATTACACACTCAACTATCGTATTAGTGGTGACTTTAAAAAAGGTATTCCACTTGGCAAAGTAACAGTATTTGCTGGCGAAAGTGGTGCTGGTAAAAGTTACATTTGCAGTGGTAATATTGTTCGCAATGCGCAGCAGCAAGGCATTTATGTATTCCTTATTGATACTGAAAATGCTCTTGATGAAGATTGGCTTAAGGCGCTTGGTGTTGATACCAGTGAAGATAAACTTATGAAAGTTAATATGGCAATGATTGACGATGTTGCCAAGTTTATCAACAATTCAATGGATATGATCAAGGCTATGCCAGAAAACGAACGCCCAAAAGTTTTGTTTGTGGTTGATAGTCTTGGTATGTTGCTCACACCTACTGATGTTAATCAATTTGAAAGTGGTGACCTAAAAGGTGACATGGGTCGTAAACCAAAAGCACTTACCGCACTTGTTCGTAACTGTGTGAATATGTTTGGCAGTTATAATGTTGGTATGGTCGCAACTAATCATACCTATGCTTCACAAGACATGTTTGACCCAGATGATAAGATTAGTGGTGGTCAAGGATTTATCTATGCATCTTCTATTGTTGTAGCGATGCGTAAATTAAAGTTGAAGGAAGATGAAGATGGCAACAAGACATCAGAAGTAAATGGTATTCGTGCTGCATGTAAAGTTATGAAGACACGCTATTCTAAACCATTCGAAGGTGTCCAAGTTAAAATTCCATATGAAACTGGTATGGACCCATATAGCGGACTTATTGATATGTTTGAAGATGAAGGTATTCTTGTTAAAGAAGGCAATCGTCTTACATACACAAGTCCTGTTACAGGAGAGATTATCAAGGAGTTTAGAAAGAATTTCACAAATGAACAACTTGATATAATTATGGAAGAGTATAATAAACATACTCCCGTTATTAATAAGGAAATAGTAGAAGATGAGTGATACAAGTGAATTACTTGTGCAGTTTTGGCAAACCGTTAAGGAATATATTCCAGCAAAGGACCGTCAAATTGCAGCCGACCATGTAATCAACGAATTAGTTGATCTTGGTATTACTGATGGTGACTTACAACATTTAGCAGTTGACCGTATTATGCAAACTGCTATTGCTGAACATCTTGATTTAGAGGAATCTGACGAAGATATTGATGACGAATGAGTAATTGGTATACCAGAGTAAGCCAAGATTTAAGTGCAATTCCTGATTTTATTGCGCATTATGATGCTGAACTTAATGCAGCAAAGCGTGATATTAATATTGGCGGTATTGTAGAAAAAAATATAAGTGGATTGCCTGGTATTACTGAACATCGATTTAATCAATTGCAAGAAATTGAAGCAGTATTAAACTTTCTTAATATTCAACTTCGTAAAATTCGCCGTAAACATTTCCAAAAATACTTGGAACATTATGCTCGTGCACTTACAAGTCGTGATGCAGAAAAATATGTAGATGGTGAAGAAGAAGTTATTGACTATGAAACTATTATCAATGAAGTGGCGCTATTGCGTAATCGTTGGTTAGGTATCATGAAAGCATTAGAAAGTAAGAATTTTATGTTAGGTCATTTGGTTCGGCTTAAAACAGCAGGAATGGAAGACTTTACAATATCATAAATTTATATCCGCATATTATCAATAATATATACATTACAAGGAATTATCAATGAAAACAGCACTTATTACAGGCATTGCAGGTCAAGATGGTAGCTATTTGGCAGAAATGCTATTAGAAAAAGGTTACGAAGTTCACGGTTTAATTCGTCGCCAAGCAAATTATGATCACCCTAATATTTCCAAAATTAAAGATGATATTAGGTTTCATCACGGTGATTTGGGTGATGCAAATAGTATCCGTAATTTAATTGAAAAAGTTAAACCTACTGAAATTTATAATCTTGCCGCACAAAGTCATGTTAAAGTTAGTTTTGAAATGCCAGAATTAACTGGTGACATTAATGCATTGGGACCGTTGCGTATTCTTGATAGTATCCGCAGTCTTCACATGGAAAAAGATACTAAGTTTTATCAAGCATCAACAAGTGAAATGTTTGGTATTACAAAATATAATCCACAGAATGAAGAAACACCATTTTATCCTGGCTCACCATATAGTGCAGCAAAATTATATGCTTATTGGATTACAGTAAATTATCGTGAAAGTTATAAGATTTTTGGTTGCAATGGATTATTATTCAATCATGAAAGCCCGCGCCGTGGTGAATTGTTTGTAACACGTAAAATTACTAAAGCGTTTGCTAACATGGTATTAGGTAAGCAAAAGGTGTTGGAACTTGGTAATATGGACAGTCTGCGTGATTGGGGTCATGCAAAGGATTATGTGCGTGGTATGTGGATGATGTTGCAGCATGATAAGCCTGATGATTATGTAGTTGCAACTGGTATTCAGCATAGTATTCGTGATTTTTGTAACATGACTGCACAGTATTTTAATATCAACCTTGTTTGGGAAGGTGAAGGCGTCAATGAAGTAGCACGTAATAGCGCAACTGGTGATGTTATGATTAGAGTAAATCCAGAGTTTTATCGTCCTGTTGATGTTGTCAACATTCAAGGTGATGCTACAAAAGTTCGTAGTGTCCTTGGATGGGAACCAGAATTTACTTTCCAAGACCTTGTTAATGATATGTGTGAAGCTGATTATAGACTTGCAAAGGCATACGCATGAGTATGATTCTTGCTCCAATAAGTGTTGGTGAATTGTATGACAAAATTACAATTCTAGAAATTAAATTGGCAGAAATCAAAGACTTTGATAAACTTAATCATGTTCGTCGCGAATTAAGTGAATTGACAGCACTAACTGGCAAGTATGAAGATATCAATTTAACACAAGAAATAAGTGAATTATTGGAAGTAAACAAAGTTATTTGGCGCAATGAAGACCTTGCAAGAACTTATGGTTCAAGCGAAGATAAAAAACCATATGATATGGATTTTGTTCATATTGCAAGTTCAACATATGCAGCCAATACTCGTCGTGCGCAGATTAAACAGATTATCAATAGAAAGTGCAACAGCACTATAGTAGAAGCAAAAAGTTATACATGAGGAATTATCAATGAAGAAACTATTAGAACTTGGCGAACATTATGTAAGTGACTTTGTTAAGCCAGGCGCAGAAATGCGTGAAACAAAACCGTGGTCACTTGACCTTTATCTTGATGAAAGTATTGGTGCAGTTCGTCTTGATGGTGTAGCACCACTTGATAAAATGTATGGTCAATATTGGTATCGTAGCGGCACAAATGCAACTATGACTAAACTGCTTGGTGATGTTGTAAGTGAAATTACAAGCCGCACCAAAACTGCAGAAGGTGATATTTGGCTTGATATCGCTTGTAATGATGGTACACTGTTACGTCAAGTTCCTGATTATATGACAAAGGTAGGTATTGATCCTGCTGATGATAGTTTCTTGGCAGAAAGCAGCAAACATGCACGTGTAATCCAAGATTTCTTTACACGTGATGCTTGGGATCGTCTTGGTCTTGGACCAGATGCAAAGGCTAAAGTAATTACTTGTATTGCAATGTTCTATGATTTGAACGACCCACGTCCATTTATCCGTGATGCACATAGTATTCTTGCTGACGATGGTGTATTTGTTCTACAAATGAGTTATACACCACTTATGTTGAAGCAGTTGGCATTTGACAACATTTGCCATGAACACGTTTATTATTATGATCTTCGTAGTATTAAGAAGTTGTTTGAAAGTGAAGGGTTTGTGCTACGTGATTGCTCACTGAATGATGCAAATGGTGGTTCATTCCGAGTTACATTCCAAAAAGATACTAGCGATGAGAAGACCTATGCCACACAACAAGTGCGTGATGTTTGTTGGTATCGTGTTGAAAGCACTTTAACATATGAACGCTCATGGTGGGATATTACCGATGAAAATCTTTGGAAAGACTTTGGTGATAATATCTGGTCACTCAAGGAACAAGTTCTTGCTTTTTTGCAACAAGCAAAGGTTGAAGGCAAAAAAGTATATGGTTATGGTGCTTCAACTAAAGGCAACACACTGCTGCAATTGTTTGGAATTACCCCTGATCTAGTGACTGCTATTGCAGAACGCAGCCCATATAAGTTTGGATTGAATACTGTTGGCACTAATATTCCAATTTGCAGTGAAGAAGAAATGCGAGCAGCAAATCCAGATTATCTACTTGTTCTTCCTTGGCACTTTATTGATGAGTTTGCAAAGCGTGAAGGTGACTTTATTGCTAAAGGTGGTAAGTTAGTTGTTCCTTGCCCAACATTTCAGATTATTGGATAACACATGAAAAACGTAATATTTTTTAATCACTGGCACTATGGTGACCTATTCTCTACACGAGGATGGGTTGCTGATATTAAACGTCAGCTTGCTGACAGCACCTTTTATTATGCACATAAAAAAGATAATCGTGCAACTATGGATATTGCAGAAAAGTTAGATGAAGAAAATAATGCAGCGGTTCTTGATGGTATTAGTCAATGGAATCGTTTTGGCACAGACGAAGACACAATACTAATCAATACTTGGGTTGGTAGTTATATGGGATTGTGGGCAAATACACATCCGTCTTATATAAGTCATCATCGCATTATTGGCGAATGTTACAATAATATTCGCCAGCAATTTGGTATTGATCTAAAGTTGAGCGATGATGTGTGGGATTATGTTCCACAAATTGATTACAGCTACTATCATACTCCACTAAAAGATATAAAAGATAAAATGGTAGGTAATGTCTACTTGTTCTGCAATAGTGCCGTAGCAAGTAAGCAAAGCAGCATGGATAATATGCAAAAGATTATTGAATATGTTGCTGATAACCATAAAAGTGATACACTAATTGTAACAGAAAAGTTTGATACAAAATGTGAAAATATTATTTTTACTGATGATATCTTTACTACTGCTTGTGACCTTTGTGAAATTTCGCTGCTTTCTACTAAAGTAAATCTTATTGTTGGTAAAAACAGCGGACCATTTACATACGCTAATACCAAAGACAACTTGCTTGATAAGAGTAAAGTCTTTGTAAACTTTAGTCATAAGCCAGAAGATACATTGCCTTATGGACTAGATATTGGTGCAGACTTCCGTTTTAGTAGCACTACATTTGCAAGTCCAGCAGTGCGTATTATTGAAAGTGCAATTGATGATATTAACAACAACAAACAGGTAAGCGGCTATCGTAATGTTACCTAAAATTGCAATAGTAATGAACAGCGAAACAAACTGTGGGATTCATACCTATGGTTTGTTTTCGTATAATATCTTAAAGAAATCACAAAAATATAAGTTTATGTTGCTTGAGGTTGATAGACCTGAACAGTTCTATGATTTTTATAGCCAATACATTGTTGATGGTATAATTTGGAATCATCATCCATCTACTATGCCGTGGTTAAATGAACAAGTTTTGGCATCTACTGGTATTCCGCAATATGTAATCACGGGTCATGACAACTATAATGCATTTCCACATGTAATGCATCACTTTGTTTGTGATCCTACATTTATAGCAACTGAAACTCATAGTCCTATTGGTCGTCCACTTATCTTTTATGATGATATTGTGTATACACCACCTGGCGAAGTCTTAAAGATTGGTTCATTTGGTTTTGGACAGTGGACTAAAAACTTTCCACGAATTGTTGAATTAGTAAATGAACAATTTGATACGCCAGTTGAAGTTAATATTAACATTTCTTATGGTGCTTATGTAGACATGACAGGCGGACTTGCGCATCAAATAGCAAATAAATGCCGTGAGATTGCAAAGCCAAATGTAAAACTGAACATCACACATGATTTTATACCTGACAGATACAGTTTAGCAAAGTTTTTAAATGCTAATGATCTAAACATGTTCTTGTATGCCACACAGCCTGGTCGTGGTATAAGCAGTTGTGTTGATAGTGGTTTAACTGCAATGAAGCCTATGTTGTTGAGTGATAGCAATATGTATCGCACTATGAATTGGAAGCAAGAACTATTGGCTGAAAGTGTTAGTATCAGAGATGCAGTAGCACGTGGTTTGGAACCTACCAATGAGTTCCGTGAATTATGGAGTAATGAAAATTATATTGCAGATTTTGAAAAGGTTTTAGATAAAACTTATGCTTAAACTTGATGTTGTACTACAAGGACCATGCAGCGAACCTACTAAAAATGTTATTGAAAATTTGCGTCAATGCGATTGGTTAAACAATATTATTTTGTCATCATATACCAATACAGTAAATGTTGATTTGGATAAAATTATATACATAGATAATGAATTGTTGCCCAATAGTGGTATTGGCAATCGTAATTTGCAAATAAACACAAGTAAGAATGGTTTAACAAAAGTGCAAACCAAATACTGTGCAAAAATGCGCACAGATCAAATTATAAGTGTAAAAAGTTTGAATGACATGTATCGCTTTTGGATTGACAATGACGATCCAGAAAATCGTGTTGTTGAAAGCAACAAACCACACGGTCGTGTTTATGTTTGTGGTTTATATAAACGTTTTCCATATCATCCACGTGACCATGTATTTTGGGGATTTAGCGATGATGTTAAAGCACTTTGTGACGTGCCATTTGATACTAATCCTAACATGGGTAATCCAGATTATAATTTATATACACGTGCAGAAACTTATATTGGTCAATATTATTACGCAATTTATAATCCACAAATTTGGAATCACATTCAAAATCCAACCGAGTTTCTAACAGATAGCGCACCACGATTGAGTGAAGCTATGCAAGCAGATTGGGATTTGCGTGATACATTATTCAAAGTATTTCCAAGAATTGAATTAGCATGGCCAAAACATGGCTTGGAAACCTATCACTATCATGTTGGTGCTATGTGCAGCGAGTATTGGGCAGACTAATGATTAAACTTTTTATTTTAGATGTAGATGGCGTTATGACAGATGGCACAAAACATTATGACCGTGATGGCACGGTTATTGCAAAAAAGTTTTGTGATAAAGATTGGACTGCAATCAAGCGATTACGTGCAATTGGTATCAATGTTTGTTTTCTAACTGGCGATGGTTATAATAAAACTATTTTAGAGAATCGCAATTTGGATGTAATTGTCAATCGTGGCAGTGGTTTCCATAACGACAAACAACATTATCTGCCACAGATTTTAGAAAAGTATAACGTGACAGCAAAAGAAACTACTTATGTTGGCGATGATTTATTTGACATAGGTATTATGAACTTGGTAGGATATGCTTGGTGTCCTATTGATAGTCCACGAATGGTTCAAAATGTAGCACGTGTTATTCCACACAAAGGCGGTGAAAATTGTATTGCTTGGCTATTTGATTATTGTGAGATTAATCAATTAATACCAACTATTAGTGATTATACTGAACTAATGCAAAAGATTTACGATTTAGATATTACTGAAAAGTTTTAATGCACGATATTGTTCTTTACGGTCATTTAAGTATTGATAAAATATATACTGGTTTTAATCTAGTAGAGTCGCTTGGATGTATTGCAAACACATGGAAGGCACTTAATAAAGTAAATCCTAACTTATCGGTAGATATAGAACCAACTGAAATTGGCGAAGCTATTGTTTATGTTGACCCACAAAGCAGTAAGCGATATAGCAAAGCAGTGCTTAGCAAACAAGTTAATCAACCAACAATAAAACAATCAAAAATTAGTGCTGTTCAATATGTGAATGCATTACGTAATACAGATTTTATTAAAAATCTTAGTGGTATAGTTTTAGCAGATGTATGCACTGGTGCTGAAATTGATTACAGTATATTAGATTATATTGACATATTATTTGTAGCTGATAGTGAAATTGGAAATGTTGTTGATATTAACAAAGTTCCAAAATCTGTGTTGCTTATAGTTCATAGTCCTACAAAAAGTTATGATAATTGTGGTAATAATTTTGATTTACCAAGTGAAAAATTGTTAAGTAAAGTAAATGTATTAGGTGCTGGTGATATCTATATGGCTTGTTACATGAACGCATATCTTAATGTTGATATACGCGGTCATAATGGGGCTAAGTGTTTAGAATATGCACATCTTACAACAACACAAATATTAGGAGAAAGCGCATGAAACCAACAGTATTAGTTCCTATGGCTGGTTTGGGAAGTAGATTTGTAAAAGAAGGTTATAAAGTTCCAAAGCAACTGATTACTGTTGGAAATAAACATCTTATTGATTTGAGTTTGGATTGCTTAGACTATAGCGATTGCAATATGGTGTTTATTGTGCGTGATGAACAAGTATATAATCATCATATTGATGAGATTCTTGTTCAAAAGTTTGGTAGCGATATTAAAGTAATCGTGTTAGATCATCTTACAGATGGCAGTGTTTGCAGTTGCTTATATGCAGAAGAATACATTGATAATGATTCTCCACTACTAATTCATACGCTTGATGTTGAGTTTGATCCACAATATAAAGTAACTGACTTACTAAATCTTGAAAGTGACGGACTTATTTTAACATTCAAGAGCAATAGCCCAAATTACAGCTATGTGCTAACAGATGAAAACGGTATTGCTGTAAAAACAGCAGAGAAGAAGCCTATTAGTGACCAAGCATGTGTTGGTGTTTATTGTTATAAGCGTGGCAGCGATTTTGTAAAATATGCAAAAGATATGGTTGCACGTAATATTCGCACTAATAATGAGTTTTATATTTCACCACTTTATAATCTTTTTATTGAAGCTGGTTTGCAAATTACAACACTGCCAGTTGAAAAGATGCATGTATTTGGAACACCCGATGAGTATAATTTCTATAAGAATAATGTGAATAAAGAAATAGGTGATAAACCCATTGCGCTATGCAGTGATCACAGTGGTTATGATACAAAAGAATTGTTTAAGCAAGTGCTAGATTTGCGTGGTATTCCATATATTGATTTTGGCACAAGTGTAAACAAAGATTGTGATTACAGCGACTTCATTAGCCAAGCAGCACGTGCTATGAATGAAAATGAATGTGATTATGCTTTTGGTTTTTGTCGCAGCGGTCAAGGTGTAAACATGTGTGCTAATAAACACAAAGGCATACGCAGCGCACTTATCTATAATGAATATGCTATGGAAATGGCCATCCGTCATAACTGTGCTAACTTCTTTTCTATACCTGCAAAGTATGCTGATATAGACCAACTATCACGTTACTTAAAGATTGCTATGAACAATAGTTTTGATGGTGGCCGTCATCAAATCCGTATTCAAAATTTAGAAAAATAATATGAAAAAATATAATATTAAAGATTTTAAAGCTGGTTGGATAGTTGGTGACTTTGAACCAAGTATTTTTAAGAATCCTTTTTTTGAATTAGCACATCACACACATAAAGCTGGTTGTGATACACATCCACATACTCACAAAGTAACTACTGAATTGAATTATATTGTTCGTGGTTCTATGATGGTAAGCGGACAATTACTAACAAGCGGTGATGCTTGGGTTTATGAGCCAAATGATGTTAGTGATGTAGAGTTTTTAGAAGATACTGACTTGATTATTTTACGTTGGCCTTCTATCCCAAGTGACAAATATATGGTGAACACATGATATTAATAGCGCATCGTGGTAATTTTGAAGGTGCTAATTTTGCACGAGAAAACCATCCAGATTATATTGATGAAGCATTACAAATTGGTTATGACGCAGAAATTGATTTGCGAGTAATTAATAATACATTATTACTTGGACATGATAATCCAGATCATATTATTAGCGAACAGTGGTTGGACGCACGTAAAGATAATTTATGGATACACTGCAAAAATTATGAAGCATTAGCGTATTGCAGCACTAAAGATTATAATTATTTTTGGCATGAAAACGATGCTTATACGCTTACAAGTTGGGGTTATGGTTGGGTTTATCCTGGAAATCCAACTTATAGTAATAGTGTTATGGTAATGGTAGAAACTGTGCCAGAAAATTTAAACTGCTATGGTTTATGTTTAGATGATTTTAAGAAGGTTATAAAATGAAAGTAATGTTTGAAGTTGGTGCAAACCACGGCAATGATATACAAGTTTTTTTAGATAATAATCCTGATAGTCGTGTAATTGGTTTTGAACCAACACCTGACCTTGCTGCTGCTTTACGTAATCGTTATGCAAGTGATCCACGAGTTACAATTATTGAAGCTGCTGTTGATATTGATAATACTATTAAAACATTTAATATAGCAAAGAGTAGTGGCTGCAATAGTTTGCATGAGTTTACAGATAATATCCAGACATTATGGCCAGGTCATTCAGAATTAGAAAAAGTTCAAAGTATTGCTGTTCAGTGTGTGCGTTTAGATACTATCATGGCACAACATTATATTGATAAGATTGATTATCTTGAAATTGATACACAAGGCAACGATTTTAATGTTCTTAAAAGTTTAGGAAATCGTTTATCTGATGTTGTAATGGGCAAATGCGAAGTATTCTATGAACTTGATTTGTATAAATCAGAAAACCGTTGTGAAACTGTTAAAGAATGGTTAGAAAATAATGGATTTGATGTAGAAGTTCATCTTCATACTGAACATCATAAAGAAGCTGATTTACATTTTACAAACAAATCAATAGCGCAACATAGCTAATTCTAAACCAAGAAGTGGTAAATTATAACTGGCGAGTTTACTATAATCGCCAGTATAATTTTTTGCACTTAAACCTTCGATATTAACTTTATTAAAGTCTAATCCTTTTATATCACAAAATAGTTTTGCCAATTCGCTTAACTTATATTTTTGCTGATACACACAATTTATAGCTTTATGATTTATTTTGTTTTCTAAAACTAAATCAATAACTTGCGGCAAATCTTCTAAATTAAAATAATCATATTCACGGTTTTCTACAATGGTAAAAGTAGGTTCATTTAACAAGCGATTAAAAAATCTATTTCCTTCAGTATAATGTGCTACTCCAAAGAGTCTTAAGGTATAAAAATCTTGTAGATTATGTATAGCACAAGATATATCATTCTTAACACGATCATAAGGCATAATAGGTTCAACATAAAGTATATCATCTTCATCAGCATATTTGATATCTCGTCCACTATCATACTCCAACCCACTACCAATATTGATAAATTTTTGAAATTTATCACGATTGTTTAAAAGATTTTGCCATATTTTCCAATTGCGATCATATATATCAGGGTTATTATCACGAACCAATTCACGACCCCACAGTGCGGTATGAATTACTACAGTGCAAGGATAGTCAATAAAAAATTTGTTAACACTTTGAGTATCTTCTAAATCACATACATCACGATTTAATGGTATTACTTGGTGTCCATATTCACTATAATAACGGCAAAGATATCTTCCAATAAAACCATTGCTACCTGTAATTACTATCTTCATAATTTTTCCAATCGTATTTTTATAAATTCATAAATTTTTTGATGACCTAATCTATTTGGATGACGACCATCAGGTTGAAAGTATTTGTAATACTTACCGTCATGCATTGAATCTACTATCTTTTTTCTTTCTAATAATTGTGATAACATATTGTTATCTAAAGTATTATATAAGGCATCCCATACAAAATCGCTAATCCAAATATCTGGATGAACAAAATCTGGATACAAAAATTGTGGCACAGATTCAATAAGAGGATTAAGATTTCTAAATTGCGATATCATATCAATATTAATTTTTCCACAACCACCAATAACATGTATTGTCTTATCTAAAGAGTTTAGTGCAATATAATTTTGAAATAAAGTATTTGTATTAAGTTCAACCACCTCATCAAAAGTTTTACAATTTATTTCGCAATCTCGCAGTGGGTCACTTTGGAACCAAAATATAGTATCACAATCCAAATGAGTTTTAAGTCTAACAATTGATTCATAGTTAGAACTGCGACCCAAACTGGTGTTTATTACTGTGTGATTATCAGCACGTAAGTAATATTCTAACCCACTATGTAGAATACCATATTTGCCAGTGATATGATCACCGTCATAGTATCCCCATTCACCACAGCCCCAACTATCACCGCCAATTAATATTTTCATAGATACACTGCTATAATATATAGTAATAAACGGATAAAATCAATTAAATGTCACCAGAACAAAGTCATCAACATAGTTTAGTAACATTAAATCATCTACGAATGTATGAAGATTTTTTATCTAATATTACTAACGTTGCAGATATGGGTGCGGGTGTTGGACTTGATGCTTGTTTTTTAGCAACATTAGTTGACAGCGAAGGCAGACCATACAATTTTAATGTTACGGCAGTTGATAATTCACCAGGCATGTTACAAACACGTGGTCGTATGACTTGGAATTTTGATGATGCTCACACTGTCCAACTAGTAAAACAAGATATGATATGGTGTCACGATACACTGCAATACTTACGTAGTCCATTAGATGCATTATTCCATTGGCACAATTTGTTAAATGTTGATGGTATTTTAATAGTAGAGATATCGATTCCGAATAATACTACTCATAGCGGTGTATATCACAATTATTCAATCAGTAATCTTATTGTTCAACTTGCAAGTGCTGGTTTTGATTGTCGTGGCGGACATTTTCAATTAGATAAAGAAAATGGTTGGATTCGTGCAGCCGTATATAAGGTAGATACTGAACCAAAACTTTACAAAAGTTGGTATGAATTAGTAGAAACAAATAGACTTCCATACTGTTTAGATGCTACATTACAAGGCAATGATTACTTTAGTGAAAGCGATCTGGCACTTGAATGGATAGACCGCACACAAAGTTTCTTATCACTGTGAGAATATAATGACAACAGATGAACTATTAGAAAAAATGCTTGCTTCAATGGAACGCATGATTGACGCCCAAGATGATATGTGGGAAGAAGAAAAATACGCAAATTATCGTGAACGATTAAAGATTAAAGAAGAAGTATTTTTACCTGCAAAAGAAGAATTTAAAGATTATTTGATTGCAGTTATTAAAAGTGTTAAATAATAATGAATAGTTGTGGATTCTTTCTATGCCACTCCCCTGACGAGTGAGTTTAACTAACGGAATTTATTCCTAAACTATTGTATAACTAGCTTACCCCCTGCTACTATTCGTAGTAGTAGTCCATAACTTTCAGAAGTTATGTGGTTAAAAACCTCGCTACATGCGGGGTTTTTTATTGACAAGGATTAAGTTAGGATATATAGTATTATCTAGTGGGCTGCTAGTGATAAAGGGAGCACGGTGGCTTTGCAAGCCTCAAGACGGGGATCGTTACCCCGGCGGTCCACCATTTAATTTTCTTTTATTTTTCTTATATTCAAGTATTCTGTTTCTATTTTCTTCGTAATATTTTCTCTGTCTATTTTTTTGATATAATTTATTCTCTTCAATTTTTAATTTTTCATATTCAATTTCAGTAATACCTAAAATTTCTATTTGTTCAATTTTTTGTTTATTATAATATAGTAATTTAGAATTTTTTATAGATTCTTTTGTAGTTTTATTATGACTTTTTCCATACATTGGATTATTACTTCCAGTCATTTTTATTGAATGATCTTCTCTTTTTTTACCGTAAAAATAATTTTTAGACCCAGTATTATTTTGTGTAATTCTATTACGAATAAGCGGCGATAAATTTGAAACACCATCTCCGCCATCTGTTTTGTTACGCAATATTCCGTTTTTTATGTCCTTTCTTCCATACCACCGAATCATGCGTCTCTCTAATCCAAAGGCTCCTACTTCAGTTAAATTGTGCTCTAAAATAATAATGTATTTGTTATCTCTTGGTTTACCAACTTCACCTTTGGTTTTAATCCAGGCACGTTTGTTTTTGCCCTTACCAATATAATATGGAGTTAAATCCGATGCTCTTATATAAGCATATACATAATATCCGCTTGGCGGATTTTCTTTGGTAAATACCATCGCGCTGTGTTCCTTTTCAACATAGAGTAGGTGGGGCGGCAACCCGTGACCTACACTATTATTTATCATAAAAAATTATTGTATACCCATTACAACTACTATATAATATTAGAAAATGGAGCAATATTTTGGTTGATATAAAAGTTTTTTGGCATTGTAATGAGTTATCGGGATGGCAGTCTGTAATGGACCAACAATGGGACTTAATTGAAAAGTCTGGATTAGAAAAAGCTGCTAGTGAAATCAATATCTGTATGAATGGTCAACCTTGGACATTTGAAGCTTGGGATCAACAAAAGAACGCAAGCAAACTAAAAAAGAAAACTAAACTTATTAATGTTAATAAAGATGCAGCACTTCACGAATGGCCTACACTAACATATATGCATCAACAAGCAAAAGAAAACGGCATTAATAATCCTACACTTGGCAAGACACCATATTATATTTGTTATATTCATCTTAAAGGATTGCTGCGTTACGGTGATCCAAATGTTGGTGATTGGCGTGAGTTTATGAATTGGGCAACAATTGAAAAGTGGCGTGATAATGTTGAAGCACTTGATGAAGGTGCTGAAGCAGTTGGAACAAATTATAATACGACACCGTGGCCACATTTTGCTGGTAATTTCTGGTGGGCAAAGAGTGATTATATTGCAAAGTTACAACCTATCGCACATCCAGAAGATAGATTAAATCATAACTTTACACAATTTACACGTCACCCAACAAATCCACATTGGCGATTTGACCACGAAGCATGGTTGCATAGTGGAAACCCAAGTTATGTAGAACTAGCACGAAGTTTAGAACCAGGTGAGCGTCACTATCGCGAACGTTATCCTAGAAGCAATTACGCTTAAACGTTAAAGTTTCTAGTTTGTGCAAATGTAATACCATTATTATGGTAGTATTGATGGTTAATTGTAAAAATTGCATTTCCTAATGGATGACCATTTGCCAACATTGTTCTGTCATATGCTTCGTTATAAGCGCAAAAAATTTCAATACTGCTAAAAGTTTGACTAGTAGTTAAAACTAAACCATCGTCACTAGTTGTGTCAGATAAAGTTATTGATCCATTTGCAGTAAATTCATTATCAATATTTTGAATATATGCTGTAATTTCTTCATTGTATGAAGTTTCTCTAAAGTTTACACTTGTATTTGGTCTAGTGAATGTTCTAATTTGCTCAATTGCCATGATAATCTCCTGTTGCAAATATTTATAAAAAAATCCTTGACAGTTTTGTGATTTATGCTATTATCAAAACATAGCCGATGGAGAAAGTCATGGAAAAGCGTCAAGATTTTGACATCCAAGTCGATACAAATTCCCCTGAAATTCAGCAATTTTTGGCGGAAGAATGGACTCGTATCCACCAAAATGACCCACAACCGCAGCCAAATTATGATGAATTATCAATGGCTTACGAGCAGTATGATGACGCCATGATTGTTGCAAATAATGCTTGACAACCCCTAAATCCGTGTTATATTAAGTTATAGTCAATTGATGGAGAGCGACATGACTGCCACCGATTTTGCCATGTTTGGTATGACCAAAGCCGACATCCGTGACCAATATATGAACGGTATCACAGCCAAATTGACGGGCATGGAAATGGTCGTTATGGGCATTTTGAGCGATTGTCAGGAAATGATTGCTATGAAAAATCCCTCAATTCCTGCTCCAAATACCGATGAACGCATCCGCAAACAGATGAATATTGCCAAATTTATTCTTGCCGAAATGATGCAAAAAACTGCTTGACAACCCCCAAATTTGTGATAATATCATAATATAACCTGTTGATGGAGAAGACAGATGGCTAATTCAGTTCTCGTTAAGTCTGGCACTTTCAATGGCTTGCCTGTTGAAGATATGGTATTTCCGTTGCTAACACCATTTACCAAAGTTGGTCGTGGTGGCTATATTTCAGTAGATGGCACCGTGCCTTTTAATCGTAAGCGTTGCCGTATTGTTCTTGACGGCGCACATCAAATTGAATATACTACAGAGGAAGCGCCGACAATGACACAACCCACTGCAACACCTAAAGTCAAAGAAACCGATGAACAAATTATCGCACGTATTGCAGAGCGGTTTGAAATCCTTGAAGACATGACTACTGCTGTCAAGGAAGGTGACGTTCGTGCTATGATCGTTGTTGGACCGCCTGGCGTTGGTAAGTCATATGGCGTTCACAAGCGTCTTAGCGAAGTCAGTATGCTTGACGAAGTTGCTAATCGCAGATCATATCAAGTTGTCAAGGGTGCTATGACTGCGCTTGGTCTGTATGCTAAACTTTATGAGTATAGCGACAGTGGCAATGTGCTTGTGTTTGACGATTGTGATAGCGTGTTGATGGACGAGTTGTCACTTAACATTCTTAAAGCTGCTCTTGACAGCGGCAAACGCCGCACTATTCACTGGAATGCTGATAGCAACTTGCTCAACAAGCAAGGTATTCCAAATCACTTTGACTTTAAGGGTGGTGTTATCTTCATTACCAACTTGAAGTTTGAGAACATCCGTTCTAAGAAACTGCAAGATCATCTTGAAGCAATTCAGTCACGTTGCCACTATGTTGATCTGACACTTGACAGTGAACACGATAAATATCTTCGTATTCGTCAAATTGCAGAAAGCGGTGAATTGTTCCGTGACTACAATTTTGATGACGGCGCACAAGAAGAAATTCTTGAGTTCATGAAAGACAATGCAAAGAAGTTCCGTGAAATGTCACTTCGCACAGCATTGAAACTGGCAGACCTCAAGAAGAGTGTTGGTAACCGTTGGCAACGTGTTGCTGAAGTTACAGTTATGAGGAATGGGGCTAAGTGAAGCAATTTGATATCAAGGGTGTAGTGACTAGACCTCATACTCCTACACTGCAATTCAGTCTAACAGTAAATGCAAATGACCAAGCAAGTGCAAAACGTCTGATTGAGTTACAATACGGATTTGGTGGTGGTAAAGTTACTATACAACGAATCCTTGAAGTAAAGCCTAAAAAATAAGCAGCGAGAAATCGCTGCTTTTTTATTGCAATTTTATTTTATTCATACTATATTAACATTAATGTTATGTAAAATTATTATACGTGATGAAGTCAATTGTAAATTAGAAGGACTTGATGTTGATACTCGCCGTAGGTTAGTGGCGAAGTTTAAGTATGAAGTTCCTTATGCACGTCATTTACCAAGTGTAAAGTTAGGTCGTTGGGATGGCAAAGTTGCTTACTTCCAACTTGGTGGTTCCACATATATCAATCTACTACCAGAAATTATAGAATGGTTGCAAGATCGCAATTGGGACTTTGAAATTGAAGATCAACGCACATCAAAACAACAACTTGAATTTGATGCAATCAATGAAAATACATTCAGCAATAAAAACTGGCCAAAAGGTCATTCGCAAGAAGGCAAGCCAATAGTTCTGCGTGATTATCAAGTTGAAATCGTCAATGAATTTTTACAAAATCCACAAGGCATACAAGAAGTAGCAACTGGTGCTGGTAAAACAATTATGACAGCAGCACTATCGCATAGTGTAGAAAAGTATGGTCGCAGTATTGTTATCGTTCCTAACAAAAGTCTTGTTACACAAACAGAAGCAGATTATATAAACCTTGGTTTAGATGTTGGTGTTTATTTTGGTGATCGCAAAGAATTAGGTCGCACACATACTATCTGCACATGGCAAAGTCTAAACAATCTGTTAAAGAAAAATAAAGATGGCGATGAATGGACATCAATGTTAAATGTTGTTGCTATCATTGTTGATGAAGTGCATCAAGCAAAAGCAGAAGTTCTTAAAGCACTACTCACAGATCATTTTGCAGATGTTCCTATTCGTTGGGGTCTAACAGGCACGATTCCCAAAGAACAATTTGAACGTGCTGCGCTGCTTGTGTCATTTGGTCAAGTACTAAATCAATTAAGTGCTGCTGAATTGCAAGAGCGTGGTGTGTTAAGTCAATGCCATGTGAATATTGTTCAAACTGTTGAATATAGTGACTTCAAGAACTATCAAGCTGAACTTAAATATCTCACCACTAACAGTGAGCGGTTGGATCATCTTGCAAATATGATTGGTGAAATTATTAAAACTGGCAATACACTTGTGCTGGTTGACCGCCGTGAATGTGGCGATGAATTAGTTGCACGATTGCCTAACAGTGTGTTTGTTCACGGGGATATGAAAGTAGATGACCGCAAAGAACATTATGATGAAGTTGCAGACGTTAGCGATAAAATTATTGTTGCTACATATGGAGTTGCTGCTGTTGGTATTAATATTCCTCGTATTTTTAATCTGGTATTGTTAGAACCAGGAAAGAGCTTTGTACGAGTTATCCAATCTATTGGACGTGGTATTAGAAAAGCAGAAGACAAAGATTTTGTTCAAATCTGGGATATAACTGCAGATTGTAAATTTGCAAAACGTCATCTTACAAAGCGTAAACAATTTTATAAAGAAGCAAAATATCCATTTACACAAGAAAAGAGTATCTATAAATGAAAATAGCAGTTTGTGGTTGCAGTTTTAGTGCAGTCAGTAATTTACCAGAATATGTTGGAACACATTGGAGTGAAGTTCTTGCCAATAAACTTGGTGCAGAACTTATCACATATGCACGTCAAGGTATTGGTAATAATGTAATTAGATTACAGATTGATGAAGCAATTAAAGATGGCGCAGATTGGGTTTTTATTGCAAGCACTACAGAAGATCGTATTGAATTTCCTGTTGAAAAGTTTGTTAAGATTGAAGATGGCAGTCCTAATCACAGTGCCAAAGAAGAAAACCGCAACGGCTATCGTTGGGAAGATGGCTTAAAGAATTTTAATTATGGCGATGCGCATCCTTATCGCATGATTGCTGAAACAATGTTTTCAGTAATTGAAAACTATGACCACAATTATCGCATTGCTAAAGTAGACAAACATACACGCATGGCAATGGAAGGCTATGCTGCATTTCTTTATGATGCACATTGGAAACGCCAAGTAGATAATTGGGTGTTGTTTAGTGGATTGTGGAAACTTGATGCGCTAAAAATTCCTTTCTTATTCAATCCATGGAATACTCATATTAAAAACAAAGGTTGGAATTATGATTTTCCACGTGAGTTTACAGACAAATATTTTGCACCACCACAATTTGCGTTAGGTGCATTTTGCGATAGTCATCCACTTACAGGACCAGACCCAGGTTATCACACCCACCCTGATGGTCAAGTTGCTATCGCTGAATTATATTATAATTTTGTTAAGGAAAGACAGTGAGAATTCTAACAGTAGATAATACCGTATTTGAAATGAATAATTTACCAGAACAAGTTGATGATTTACGATTCTGTGTTTTGGATAACAGCAATCCACCAGAAGCAGATTATTATTTCTTGCCACTGGTGTTTTTAGAAAGTTTTAATGATCCAGCATTGGTTCTTAAAATAGGACAACATCGTATTATGATGCCATATAACTGGCGCATACTTATCGGTGAAGCAGAGATTGGAGATTTAGAAGCACTACCGCTTACCAAATTAAATGATCGTGGATTTGAAGCATTTACATTTAATCCATTAAGTTCATTTCGTGCAGATTTTTTACCTATCGAAATTGAAGATGTATATCAAGATGTGCGTTGGTATTTCCCAAAGCTAAAAAATGGTCAGCTACTTTGTATCCCAATAAGCGATGGACCAAAGCCAGTTTGTGCTTATTTTGTTAAGGAAATCTCTCGTGCAAGCGAGACTATTGACATCCAAAATATAGTATAGTATAATATTACCATGAGCATTTTAGGACCAATACCAAAACGTTATTATACTGATGAGTATCTTGAATGGATGGCTATACTTAAAGCAATGGAAACAAATCCTACGCTTAAAGATGCCGCAGATCAGTTGCGTGTGTTGTATAAAATGAGTAAAGAAGCACAACCTGATGCAATACAAGAGTTGTCTGACGGTATGACCAATAGTATGCTCAACCATATAAACCTTGAAATATTAGAAACTATAACTGAAACGATAACCAATGGCAAACGTTAAAACACAAAGCAGCGGTATCATCACATATGATTATGACAACAAAATAAACATTCGTAAAGCTAGATGGTTAGCAATTCTTCGTGCTACCGAAACCAATCCTACGCTAAAAGACCTTGCTGACCAAATGTATATAATTTATGAGATGAGTCAAGAAAAGCAAAAAGAAGAAGAACAGGAATTTATAGGTGGTTAACAAACTTGACATTGGCTATGAAATGGCACAGCTTGACTTGCGCAATCGACAGTTCTATGATGAACTTACCGATGAAGAACGCAAGAAGTTCTCTACATATCTTATGTTGCGTTGGGGCAGTGTAGTAAACGGTATTCCAGAGTTGCAACAATATTATTTGCAAGCAATGAACGAGCGTGTTAATAAACGGTTCTTTGATATCAACAAGCATCCTAAACTACAATGGCTGCTACTGACCACTGTAAGCCCTAATATGGGCAAGCATCGTCATGAATGGATTGCATACAACAGCAAGACTGCTAAAAACAAACGTGCACAAAAAATGTTAGAATTATATCCGCATATTAAAAACGATGAAGCAGAACTGTTAAGCAACACTATTAGCGATGAACAATATAAAGCAATGTTAGTTGAACTTGGATATAGTGATAAAGAAATTAAAGAGGCGTTGAAATGACCATAAAAAATGCAACAACAAATGATTATAGAGTAGCATCAATACTTGTTAGTGATACACAGGGTGGTCAATCGTTATATTTTAACTTTTCACCTGATATGATTGAATTAGTTACATGGTGGCAAGAATGGAAACCAGTATTTCAAAACAAAAATGAACTTGTAATTGATGCGTTAAACCAAGCACGAACTTTACACGAGATTACAAAATAATATGGATTTACTAACTGTTGTTTATCGTGATGAATTAAATTTGCTTAAAACACAAGCATACAGTATATCTTACTATCTTCTTGATGAAATACAAAACATATATGTTATATTAAATGACGATACATTATTACATAGTGATATAGAAACTTTTTGGTGGGGTTATCACCAAGATAAAGTAAGCGTATTTCATCGCAATGAGTTTGGTTATTATCCATCGCCTCATCTTAAAGGCTGGTATACTCAACAAGTATGTAAGATACTTGGCACAGCACATGCAGAAAGCAACTGGTGCATGATACTTGATGCTAAAACATGGTTTATACGTCCTTTTGAAACGAGTGAAGTATTTGATCCATATGGCCGTGCGCGATTTGCAATATGGGATATTTCACATAACTATTGGGATTGTGGAATTGAATATCTTAAAAAACATTATAATATTCCACGTTTAGATTGGATAAGTCCTGCTGGTGTTCCTTTTCTTGCAAGCACACATGAAATGAAACAAATGATATTGCATGAACCTGATTTTGTAAGTTGGTTTGATAATAACTGTGAATTTAACCGTAATGGTATTACAGAATTTCTTTGCTACAGTGCATGGATAACAAAACAGGGCAATTTTAATAATCTATATACTGGCGAGCAATTCATTGAAGTTGCTAATTTAGCCGATTATGATGTGCCTAACTTTAATGTGTGGTGGAAAAAAGTTCACAAAGAAAATACGCTTACTGCAAGTGTGCATCCACGTGCTTATAAACTTCTTGACAAAGATCAACGCAGAGCGTGGGATGAATTTGTAAAGGAACGAATATGAAAGCCATATGTATGGTTGCGCATCCCGATGATTGTGTAATCTTTGCTTATCAATTCATTATGGAACATCGTGATTGGGATTGGACAATTTGTTATCTTACCTATCAACGAACCGATCCACGTGGCGCAGAGATTTCCCAATTTTGGGAACGCCGTGGTATTCGGTCAAAATTTTGCGGTATGCCTGATAATTGGGAAAGTGTTGAAAAGGGTAAAACAGGATTTAATAATGGTGATGCGGAACAGTGGATACGTGCTGTATGCGATGGCGCAGATATTATACTAACACATAATGAAAAAGGGGAATATGGACATCCTCATCATTTATTCATTAATAAAATAACAAGTTTTATTTCAATACCAAAAGTGTATTTTGGAAATTATCCTGATTTTTATAACCATTTAATAGGCACAGCTACACCACCATTTGACCCAAGTGAACTTCCACTTCACGAAGAGGTAATTCGTGGATTTGATTTGCGTATGTGGAAATATTTTATATCACCTGCTGCACAAGATATGTTATAATTACAATATGGACGAATTGCGTAAAATAGCTATGGAAGCAGCCAAAGATGTAAAGCCAGGTGCGCATGTGTGCAAATACTGTGGTCAAGGTTTTACACGTGAAAGCACCCTACAAGTTCATCAATGTGAGCCAAAACGCCGTTCAATGCAGCGTAATGAAAAGGGCGTTATCATTGGCTTTAATGCTTGGTTGCGGTTTTATGAAATTACACAAGGCAGTGCTAAACTAAAATCATATGATGATTTTTGTAACAGCCAATTCTATAATGCTTTTGTAAAGTTTGGTCGCCATTGCGTTGCTATAAGCGCAATTAACACTGAACAGTTTACTGACTATGTATTAAAGAAACAAGTCAAGATTGACAATTGGTGCCGTGATAAAGTTTATGCAGAATATCTCTATGGGTTATTGCGAACAGAAAGCGCAACCGATGCACTTGAACGCAGCATTATTACAATGCAAGAATGGGGCGATGAAACCAATAATGATCTTGCAACATACTTTGCTAATGTAAGCAGTAATCGTTTTGTGCAACATATATTAAATGGTCGTGTGAGTTGTTGGGCAATTTATTGCTGCGATAGTGGCATTGATAAACTTGGCACATTAACAGAAGAACAAGTTACTATGATTATGCCATGGATTGATCCAGAATTTTGGCAGCGTAAGTTAAAAGATTATCCCGCTGATGCAGAAATGACACGCCATATATTAGAACAAGCAGGTTTCTAATGACACAGCGTTTTTTAGTTATAAATGCATCACTTAAAAATATTCGTGATTTGTCTGATGAAATTAATACTATTGACCTTATAAAAAATAACAGTGTTCTAGTGATTGTTAATCCAACATGGTGGGTTTCTAATGAAGCAGATATTATAGATTGGTGCAATTCTTCCTTGACAACTTGGTCACAAAAAGGTATGATTTTGGGGTTCATCAATGATGAAGAGCGTGACTTATTCCTAATGAGATGGGCATGACGTGGTTTATTATAACTTGGTTTTATCTTGCTGGCATGGGTTTAACTTATGCTATTGATGATAGTGACTCGCCGCTATTTTGGTTTACTACTGTTTTATTGATATTTTGGCCGTTATGGGCTACTATTATTGCATTATGGTTTGTTTGGCTTGCTATTAAGGAACGCAAATGGACATTGACATAGACTTTGGAAACCGTGAGGATATCTTGAAATTAATCAAGCATATACCTGCGTCTATAACCCGTGACGGTGCTGTTGTCAAGCACAACACTGGAGTCTATGTCAATCCTATTCCATACGACCCAATTAGTGGATTAAGCAATATTGATTATAATGAAGCCGAAGAACTTGGCTATATGAAGTTAGACCTACTGAACGTTCATGTTTATAATTCAGTTCGCAGTAACGAGCATCTTGACGAACTCTGTAACCGTGAACCTCAGTGGGAACTGCTAAAAGAAAGGGATTTTGTTGCCAAACTTATTCATCTATCAAATCATTTTGATGTCGTACAACAACATCTTCCTACTACAATGGATATGCTGGCTATGCTATTGGCAATCATTCGTCCATCAAAGCGGTATCTCATTGGAAAGCGATGGCGTGAAATAGCTGATGAAATTTGGATAAAACCAAGTGAAGGTTATTACTTTAAGAAAGCGCATGCTTATGGATATGCGCAATTAGTTATGGTGCATATGAATTTGTTATGCGAGACGCTTAACTAATTGAACGACTCGTCTTTTAGTTCTGCGTTCTGCTAGTTTTGCTATACTGACAATGTGACCATGTTGTTCACGAATATCTTTTGTTGTTAGCGTAACTGTGCTGTAACGATATTTGTCCCATGTTCCCTTTAAAAAAATATTAATAGGTATAAGACGATTGCTTTCCCACCACCAAATATCAGCAGCTTCTAAAAAACCACGCTTATCTTCTTCAGTGCGTAATTTATTAAAAGCATACATTGAAACTATATCGTAGTCGTGATTTTGTATGATACCAATGTAATCGGCGGTTGGGTATTTTATATAAGAAAGGAACGGATATTGTTCAAGCATTTGTTCAAGTGAAATCATAATAAATATTCAAAAAGGTCCATTAAGTTGCAACAAATTTACGGTTATTTATATCCACAAATTATAAATGTTGTTAAGAACAGTGACCTTACGCTTGACAGGGAGAATCAGTTGTTTTACGCTAAGCCACTTCAAATTTATAAAGGTGTAGATAACAGATTTAAGTTCGTTATCAAAGACAGCGACCAAAAACCTGTGAGCCTTTTACAAAGCACAGTTTTATTTAATTTAATTGATCCAACTACAAAAGAATTAGTGTTTAGTCGCCTTTTAGATTTGGTTTATACGTATGATGGCATAGCAACTTGCCTTATAGAAGGTAGTTTATTAGATAATATTAATGGCGGTCTTTATAATTATAGTATTGTAATTACCAATGGTGAAGGTCAACAAGAAATTGTATTCAGTGATGACAATTATAACGCGCAGGGTCAAGCACGAGTGCTTGATGCTGTTTATCCAAAATTTACACCTAGTTATAGCGCAAATAATTTTGCTTATACAAACAACAGCGACACCAATTATCTAAATGTTTGTTATACAAGTAGTTTCTTAACAGCAAATTATGTCCGTGGAAGTGCAGTATTCCAAACTGTGCAATATCAAGGCAATGCTTTTACAGGTAATGTAGAATTACAAGCAAGTTTAGATTCAAAAAGCACAGTTGACAGCAATAGCTTTACAACAGTCAATACTGTAACACTTTCTAATTTTACTGGAACTAATTACTTTAATTTTCAAGGCAAATATCGTGCTATCCGCTTAAAGTTAACACAAAGCAGTGGTGCTTTAAATTACATATATTATCGTCCTTGACAAAATGTAATAAATCTGTTATATTAGTTTAATGGAAATTACAGACCAAATACTGAGCAATTTGCCGTGGAAGCGCAAAACTACTCCTAGCGGATGGATTAGTTTTAATGCACCATGCTGTGCGCATTTGGGGCATGGTGCTGATACACGTGGTCGTGGCGGCGTTCATCCAACACCAGAAGGCGGCATAAACTATCATTGTTTCAACTGTCATTACACATGTAATTGGCAACCAGGTCGTCGTCTATCTTATAAGATGCGCCGTTGGATGTCTTGGCTTGGTATGAGCGAAGATATTATTGGTCGTCTTGCACTATTTGCAATAAGCCAAGAAACAACAGAACCAGTTGTTATTGAACCACGTGAGTTGCCAACTTATGAACCACGTGAACCATGTCCTGGTCGTCCTATCACAAGTTGGTTAAACGATGGTTATATTAATGAAGAAGATTACAATAGTTTGGAAGCTGCTATTCATTACCTCGATGCTCGTGGCTTTAGTGATAAGCTGCATGAGTTTTATTGGACAGATGATGCGTCATTGCGTAACCGTGTGTTAGTTCCGTTTACTTGGAAAAATAGACCTATGGGTTTTAGTGGGCGACTGTTTGAAGATGGTAAAAAGAAAATCAAATATTTTTCTAACTATCCAAGCAATATGGTGTGGGGATATGATCGTCAGCATCGTGATGCAAAGTTTTGTATTGTTGTTGAAGGTTTGCTTGATGCTGTAGCAATTAACGCACTTGCAATCTGTAGTAATGAAGTAAATGATGAGCAAGCGCAAGTTATTGAAACACTTGACCGTGATATCATTGTTGTGCCTGATCGTGATAAAGCTGGCATGGCAATGGTTAATGCTGCACTAAAATATGGTTGGGGAGTAACATTTCCTGAATGGGAAGATGGTATCAAAGATACAGCAGATGCAGTTGCCAAGTATGGTCAACTGTTCACTATGCGTAGCATTTTGGATAGTGTGCAGACAAATAGTTTAAAAATACAACTCCATTCTAAAAAATGGTTTTGACATTAGCATGACAAACGGATATAATTACTAGATGGCGAAAACTTATGACGCAGCAGTTCAAAAATTATTCATCGAAATGATGCTTGCTGACCCACAAAGTTATGTGCGTGTCCAGAATATCTTTAATCCAAATAACTTTGACCGTAGTTTGCAAAGTGCTGCAAAGTTCATTAAAGAACATTGCGAAAAGCATGTTATTATGCCGCTGCACGAACAAATTAATGCTGCAACAAGCAATAGTTTCCAACCAATAACTGGTATGACAGAAGAGCATACTGGTTGGTTTTTAACCGAGTTTGAAGGATTTACTAAACAAAAAGAATTAGAACGTGCAATTCTTAAAGCTGCTGACATGTTGGAAAAGGGTGACTTTGATCCTGTTGAGAAGATTATCAAAGATGCTGTTCAAATCAGTTTGACCAAAGACCTTGGCACAGATTACTTTGAAGACCCCGTTGCTCGTCTTACAAAGATTAAAGATAACAATGGTCAAACCAGCACAGGTTGGAATACACTTGACCAGAAATTGTATGGTGGTTTTAATCGTGGTGAATTAAACATCTTTGCTGGTGGTTCGGGTTCGGGTAAGTCACTGTTCATGCAGAATATCGCATGTAATTGGGTATTGGCTGGTCTTAACGGTGTTTATATTACACTTGAATTGAGTGAGGAATTAACTGCTATGCGCATCGATGGTATGTTGACCAACACACCATCCAAAGATATTTTTAAAAGCATTGAAGATATTGAAGTTAAAGTCAAGATGCTTGGTAAAAAGAGTGGTCGTTTACAAATCAAATATCTACCAGCACAAAGTAATATCAATGATGTTCGTGCTTATATCAAAGAATTACAAATTCGTAGTGGACGCCGTGTTGACTTTGTTATGATTGATTATCTTGATTTGCTTATGCCAGTTAGTGCAAAAGTTAGTCCGAGTGATTTGTTCGTCAAAGACAAATATGTCAGTGAAGAAATTCGTAACTTTGCAAAGGAAATGGACATTTTGCTTGTCACTGCATCACAGTTGAACCGTGCATCCGTAGAAGAAGTAGAATTTGATCACAGTCACATTTCTGGCGGTATTAGTAAAATTAATACTGCAGATAACTTATTTGGTATCTTTACAAGTCGCAGTATGCGCGAACACGGCAAATATCAATTACAGCTAATGAAGACTCGTTCGAGTAGTGGCGTTGGTCAAAAGATTGAACTTGAGTTTGATATTGATAGTTTGCGTATTCGTGATTTGGCAGAAGACG
>Ga0208379_1000041_pt1 | contig 62623 bp, 96 predicted proteins | sample CryBogCBE02Aug07_FD_184559 | JGI IMG/M metagenome (GOLD analysis project Ga0208379, IMG submission 184559) | Freshwater microbial communities from Crystal Bog, Wisconsin, USA - CBE02Aug07 (SPAdes) | ecosystem: Environmental > Aquatic > Freshwater > Lake | place: Crystal Bog, Wisconsin, USA... | reverse complement strand
TCTTGCTCGGAATGAGGGTCATCAATAATAAGAAGATCAGCACCTTTACCAGTAACAGTACCGCCAACACCAATAGCAAAATACTCCCCGTTAGCATTAGTACTCCAACGACCAGCAGCCTTGCTATCCGATCTAAGAGCAACATTAGGGAATACTTTGGCATATGCCTCTCCATCAACTAAGTTACGCACTTTTCGACCAAAACCAACCGCAAGTTCAGCGGTATTAGAACATTGAATAATTTTCTTGTTAGGAAATTTTCCCAAGAACCAAGCAGGTAAAAGGTAACTGGCAAACTCAGACTTCGTATGACGAGGTGGCATATTAATAATCAGTCGCTTAATTTTCCCACTGGCAATCTCCTCAAATTTAGTCGCCATTAATGCGTGATGTTCGCCATGAATAAAATTGGGCCACATGGTTTCTACAAACGACATAAAGTCAATTTGCCCAGTTTCACGAGTTACTGCATCTTGATAAGCCAACGCCAAAGGACGTAGCTTTGCCTGTTCCTCCTCAGGAAGCTGATCAATGATGGCTAACAACTCATCCATTCAAATTCCTTAGTTTGATATACGCTGGTCTAATGCTACGAGAGTACTTCATGTTCCCTTTGCAAACCCCTATTTCAATTAGGATTTTCATTTTCCTAGCCGTACCTCCACGCCCCCGATAACCTGTCATTCGCATCACGTCATCAATGGTTGGACCAAAACCAAAGTCCTCCCAGAACTTTTCAATGACATGAAAGACTTCTTTTTGTGCAGGAGTCATCCTATCCTCACTACATTAGGAAAATATTCTTTTTGCAATTCTTCTTCTGTTTTATTTTTAGATGGGTAGTTTTTATGCAAACCTTTATTGCCACCACACCATTGGCAGTTATCTACTTCCTCATCAGGAACTGGACCAGCTTTCAAAGGATTAACTCCATTGCACCAAACATGATGTAGTTTCATTTGCCACAATCCTCAGGTTCGTAAACTTTAGAACTGGCTGCTTCACCAGCTACCCAATGGTATTGTTTTTTACGAATCCCAAATTCATTCATAGGCAAAGACTGGCAAGCTACGGCATCCCTTAATAACTTTAAGTGAGCAATTGCCCTGTCTAGTGCTGCAATTTCTATTTCTATATTATTCATACGATTCCTGCCCATAAGAAAATCACTGTTATCAGTATCAAAATGATTAGCCATTGTTCTCTATCCATATACCCCCCTACCCTTTTTGATTAGAAAAAGATGACGGGGGGGTTTCTAAAACAGTGTTTTTTTCCTGCCAGTTAGGATTTTGTACCCCCTCCCCCCTACCAATTGGAATTAAATCATTAGGGTTAATACTTAGTTCCTCGTAAGTATTTGATTCTAAAGGATTTGTCACCGTAACAGGTGTTAGGGTGAGATTTGTTGGTGATTGAATGTGTGAAATACTATGCAAATGACCCGCATCAGCCTCGGGCAAAAAAGGGGTCATGCCCCTCGGTGGGGGGTCGGAAATTGGACTTTCAGAGCCAGTACCCACCGATGTTTCCTCAATGAGTGAATGATCTTCAGAAGAAATGGAAATAGATTGGGGTATATCAACATAGCTGATCTCTGCTAAGAGTTGCTCGGCTGTTCGCTTGGTCGATACCCTCAGACTATTACTGTTCTGTATCGCCAGTTGGACTGCTTCCATCAGCTTGGACTTGAGCGTGTTGCTATCCATCGTATGCACCAGTTCCCGTCTCTCAGTGAACAATGCCACCTCAGTCATCTTACCTACAAGCTCTAACGCCTTGAGTTGCTGTGCGGGGGGCAAGTCATCATTCAGAGCCATGCTGGAGAGTTTATGGATTGCCATAGCCCTCAAGCGAGGGGGTAATAGATATTCCTCCACCTCTTTCTGTGCTTCTAGAGCCGTTATGTATGTTTGAACATTGGTGGACTTCACAATGGTCTGTGCGTTCCTACTGGCGGTAGTGTTCTTGCCCTTGTGGTTGTAAGCCCGTTTGTATGCTTCAGTCTTATTCCCAGTCGCTACTACATTCTCAGCGAAAGCCTTTTGTTTCTTGGTTAGCTTGATCCCTTGCTTAGACTGGGAGCCTAGAATGATGGTCTCAATCGGCACTGCTTTCATGCCTTCAGCTATCTCTTTCTTGGTCAATCGCTTCATAGGTATCTCATGGGTATATTTATACCCCCCAAGTATAGGACAGTTCTTACTGGGACATCAATAGTCTTCTCTCCCTTACTCTTATCTCTCTCTACTGGAGCATGAGCCACACTGTTCCGCTTCGCTCTCTAACCCTAACACTGTTAAGGTGAGACCGCATTTTAGGGTTTTCATACGCATCAGAGAGCCATGCTTCCCATTTTTATGAGCCTTGATACACAAGCAAGGGATTTTAGGACACACTCCACCGCCCTCTAAGCCTTATCCAGTAAGGGCTAAAAATATTTTTAATAAATACTATGCAAGTCAAGTATTTATGGTTTAAGATTTAATCTCATTCACTAGATGAATGAATAAACAAACCACCTACTAGGAGCAGATATGCAAACACTACAAGACACAATCGCCATATGGGATAAGCAGATAGACGAGGAGCAGATGATTGGGTTTGTTCGTCTTCATGCCAATACAAACTACAACAAGGGTTGGGATGTCATCGTGGAATGTTGGACAGATGGAGACATCCTTGAGTATCTATCTGAATCCAAGTTCGATATGGCTAAGACACTGAAAGCCATTCAGGACTGGATTGATCTACGGGATGAGATGGAAGATAACTGCCAGTTCTAACCAGTCAATCTGATGATGGGCTAATGCCCGAAACCTGAGAGATCAGGTCATTGACAACACTGCTAGGAGAAACAAATGGAATCAACATTGTTAAAGAAGTTAGCTAAAGGTGAGTTCTTCAAACTCAAAGGGTCTGAGACTGCTCCAGTATGGATGATTGACTATCGTGATGGTCATTTCATTCATGCCCACAAGTTTGATGATGTAAACCACACCAAAGTGTTTAAGCAAAACAAAGTAGTTTTCTTCGGCTTTACTTTCTAAGGGGGATTTATGGGAACACTAGAGCAACGCTACGCTATTTATCTCGCCTGTGCTGATGATGGCACTGGACATTCAATCACTGATGGCAAGCCACTGAAAACTTTTGAAGAGTGGTTGAATTCATAGTCAAACTGATGAGCCTTTAATAGGCGAAACCCAGTGATGGGTCTTTGACAAACTGCTAGGAGTTCAAATTGGAAACACAAACTGTAAAGAAAACAATCGACTTATCCCAGTTTTATGGCACTGAGTCGTATCACCGCACTAACCTGTTTACCCCTAACCTTGTTCACACTGATGGGGTTCAATACTTTGCTGATCAAGGTGGTTGCTACTGGTTCTTGGATATCGTTGCCAGTGAATACTATCCACTGTTAGCTAAAGAGCCACTGCTCTCCATCCAGTTAGCCGTTGAGGATGGGAAAGCAGATATCTGCGTGGAAGACGGGGATTGCAACATCATCAAGCAAAAGCATATTGCCCTAACCGATTGCCCTGATGGGATGTATCGGTTCTTCCTGACTGACAATGTTCTGATGCTTACTTCGGAGTATTGATCATGGCAGACTTGATTGACACGATGACAGTCAAGTCTCCCCTCTTCCTTGAGGGAAGTTGGGGAGAGCGAGACATCGGCACACACGAATCCACACTGGAGTTGTATTTCAACAAGGACAACACTGGGTTTATCGAATGGGACATTCCCGATGTTGCCTTTGAATACATTGGTCTTTGGTTCGATATCGACAAAGATGGAAAACGCTCTTTATCTGAATACGATGGGGTTATGAGTCTCAATGACCATGCAATAGCACTGCTCCGCAAAAACGGGGTGGAAGTAGGAAAGGACTTCGAATAATGTTCCCCAAGCACGACTGGTTAGTAAACACCATATTGGTCGTTGCTTGGGCATACATAGCCTTTTATGTATTCCCACAAGCAATTTATCTTTTTATCAAAACTGGAGGGTTCTGATGTTCTGTATGCACGAAAACCAACACACTTGGGATGAGTATGACGCTCAAGGGATTTTTCTTACAAGGGTCTGCGAAAAGTGCGTGGATGCCAAGTTAAGCCAATACCGCCCTGAGATCCTTTCAGGGTATTTTCAATCAGATGTAGATGAGCCAATAGAGGAGCAATAACATGAATTATCAAAACTACTTTTCGTATTTAGATGTTTTACGAGATTCAGGTGTAACCAATATGTTTTTGGCATCACCTTACTTGGAAGCAGAATTTGGTTTATCTCGCAGAGAAGCAAGAGATGTATTGCTTACTTGGATTAAATCATTTAATAAAGGGGAATAACATGGGATGGACTGGGACACAATGCTTTTTCAAAATCAGTCGCAAAGACTTTTTGATCAAAGAATTTACGCAAGAAAACGATACCCACAAATGGTGGCTAACCAATATCTCGATGCGTGGCAACACCGCATATTGCATTAGTTGGCAAGAGGAGAAAGCCACTGGGATCAAACACCATGAGGGCATGGTTATCCTGACAGAGAAACGCAGAGAAGATCCTGACTGGATCTATTACAAGAATATGGGGGAGACTGTATTGCCCTATTACTTTGATGCTCCCAAGAGCCTTATTACGACTCTTAACGCATTAGGTATGCCGTTCAATACAAGTGCTAAACAATGGCGAGAGCGATGCTTGGCAAATGCCAGTGTCAAGAAGCCAAAGTTGAAGTTTGGGGATGTTGTGAAGTTTGCCCATCCGATGTCATTCTCATTTTCTACTGGGAGGGTTGAAGAGGACACCTTTACCTATGTTGAATACGGGACAAAGAAAAATGTATTCAAGACCAGTCAAGGGCATCTTTGCCGTATATCAAAGTTAGCCAATAAAGAATTTACAGTTCTATCAAACTGATGAGCCAAGAGTAATGGCGAAACAAGTAAGTATGAGACCGCAAAGTCGTATGACGAGACCGCAAATTACTTACTTGTCTTTGATTAACTGCTAGGAGAATTAACATGGGTTTAGATATGTATTTAACCGCTAAGAAATACCTTTGGTCTGATGCCGATAAGGAGTTATCTGCCAAGATCAATGAAGCCATTGGAGTTGAGCCTGACTTTGAGAAACGATTTAATGGTTCGAGTTTGGTTGCTAAAGAGATATCACTGGATGCGATGTATTGGAGAAAAGCCAATGCCATTCATGGATGGTTCGTCAATGTTGTGCAAGACGGGGAGGATAACTGCCGAGAATATGAGGTAGATCGAGAACAGTTGGAGACACTGCGAGACTTGTGCAAAGACATCCTTGAGCATCCTGATGCTGAAAGGGAGACCGACTTAGAGCCGACTGAGGGATTCTTCTTTGGTTCTTACAAAAAAGACGAATGGTATTACGAAGACCTGAAGAACACTGTTGAGGGGTTGGATAAGGTTTTGGCATTACCTGACGAGTATTCATTTAGCTATCAAGCCAGTTGGTAAGGAGAGAGCCATGCAAAACATATGCGAAGACGGATATCAGGGCAATCACGATCCAGTATTAGATGAGTTTGGATTAGATGCTTACGAGCAGATTCAGATGAATTATGAGTCTCTTGACAATGGATCAGTGGTTGTCAATTTTGATGTATGGGACACCGATAATGACCAAGTTGTAAAGCAAGGGGGTTATGTCATGGTGCGTAAAGACGAAGATGACAAAGTGTTTGCCGTTGTCGTTATTGATGCCAATGGCGATAAGGTTGCAGAGGTTCATTTGCCATTTAACTTTTTGGAGTGCTGATATGCCAAAAATGCACATTAAAGCGTATGAGGTTCTTATCAAATCAGAATGGTATGAAGAGCCTACCTATGTCTTACTGGGAGTAGATGAAGAGGGTCATCCTGATTATGCCGTTTGGGAGTGTTGGGCAGATGAAAAGATTTACTTTTATTTGTCTCCCGATGAAATGGCTAATCTCAAAGTTGGGGATGTTCTTAACGATGGCGAGGATTTTACGATCCTTGAGATTGATCCTGAGCCGACTATTTACGAAGTTGAATACGAATTGGAGACTGTATGAAAGATATCAAAGATTACGACAAATACTGGAATGACGAAGCTAAAAAACTATTGCTTCACAAACGCATTGTCAATGTTCGGTATTTAACGCAACAAGAGACTGAAGACATGGGTTGGCATGAAAGGGTTGTTGCCTTTCAAACGCATGATGGATTGTGGTTTTTCCCCAGTTGCGATGATGAGGGAAACAGTGGAGGTGCATTATTTACTTCCGATGAAAAACAAAGTTGTTTACCAGTAATGAGGTAATGATGCCTAAATACATTATCAGGGCTGAGACCAATGTGATGTATGAGAGGGTTATAGAAGCCACCAGTGAAGCCGATGCTTGGGAAAAGGGCAAAGCCCTACCTGAGTGCGACTTTCACTTGGTAGGCGAATATGACCATGTTGTCTACGATGTAGAACAAACCGATGACGATGAGGATATCGAATGAAAAATGTTTACTTAGTTGAAACCAGTGAGACTTGTTTGGTTCACAAGCAATACTCCGTATGTGCTTACACGATGGAGCAAGCCAAAGATATGGTTTTGCGTGGGGATCTTTATGACTCAGGCAGGGAATTAGATCATTGGATTATGGATGATCTTGATGTCAATGAAATAAGAAGTATCAAACATTCAAGAGTAGTGGAGGAAGACTGATGTTTGAAGTTCAACACTACACCCTGTGCGATGGTTGGATTAACTGTTGGTCGGAGGAGGATGAAAACGGAGTAATGATCCCCTCCATTTATAGGACATATACCGAAGCCCTAGATGCCTTGAATGAATTTCTTGAAGATGAGTTGATGGAATTTAACGCTGGCAATATTGATTCGATGTATGAATTAGACGAGTTCAGAATAATGGAGATTTTTTAATGCCTAAGAAAACATTGGAAGAAATTGAAGCAGAGATGAACAACATGGTTTTCCAATTAACGAAGCTATGCAAGATGGAGTATTACGACTGGCGATTAGAAGACAGGATGCACTATGGTCGGCTGATGGCTATGAAGCAAAGAAGATTGGCTGAACAACAACATAAGAGGACTGAAAATGCCTAAATACGAAGTTAGCTATACATCATGGGTAACGATTGAAGTAGATGCCCATGATGATGACCAAGCCCTTTCTATGGCTGATGCCATTCTCGACACCTTTACTGGTGCTGACTTTAGAGAATGTTGTGATTATCAAGGGATCAGGGAGGTAGAACATGGATTATGAGCAATTAAAAGACTTGGTTGGCGAGGACAATGCCATTTCAGTCTATGACTATTTTGCCGACTTTACAGTCGATAACTTGATCCAGTTGGTGCTAGATGGCTACACACCTAGCCAGTTGTTGCACCTTGCCAAGCAATTAAACCCGTTGGAGGATGACGATGTCTAATTGGAAACCAGTTGAATTGGTAGAAGACTATTGGATCATTATTGATGAGGATAGCCAAGAAGAGTATCAGGATGGCACTGGTCATAACATGATGTTTATAAATAAATGGGGTGCTGAAAGAAGGATTCAACAAATAAAGGAAGAAGAAAATGCCTAACATGAACCGCCTACACCGATTCAAGGAATTACTTTGGAATAAGTATGACGAAGAGATCAAAGAAGAGACTGATTGGTTTTACAAGGGATGGGGTTGGGAGATTAACTTTGTCGAGGATGAAAATGAATCCAGTGCCGTTATCTATCGTGTCAAGGATGGTTTGACTGACTGGAGCGATTACATCGTTTTAGAACGCTATATCAAAGAATGGAGGAAAGTTGTATGACTGAACTTTATTTAGTAAAAAGCAGTGGCGAAGATGAATGGGGTAATGAGTATTGGGAAAACCTACAAATCTTTGAGAATCCTACTTTAGCTAGGAAGTTTGTAGCCAAGCTAAAAAGGTTGTTGAGAAAAGATAAGTCTACCGATAAGGTGGAGATTGAGAACTTCACGCTGAGAACGGAGGAAATATGAATAAATGGGAAGTAGTGCCATTCTTTGACTATGACGATTACTACCAAGTTGGTAGAACAGTCATGGTAGATGGAAAGTATAAATTTGAATCAAAGGGCATCAAGTATCGGGAAAAATCACAAGCTGAGACTTATGCAAACAAACTTAATAACAAGGAGAATCAAAATGCCTAATTGGTGCGATAACACATTGTATTTAACTCACAAAGATCCAAAGATGGTGGACAAAGCCATTGAGGGATGGAAGAACAATAAATTTTTTGCAACACTGCGACCTGAACCTGATTACACAAAAGTCAAAGTAAAGCCTACATTTCCTATGAATGTGGCTACTGGGCAAGCAAAGCCTGAGTTTGTCGAAGCTGACCAAGCATGGTGGGATTGGCGATTACAGAACTGGGGAACAAAGTGGGAGATTGTCTCCGATGAAAGCTATATGGACATTCAAGAGAATGAGCATGGCAAATCTATCAGGGCATCATTTTCTACTGCGTGGAGTCCTCCCACTGACTTGTATGAGTATCTGCATGAAGAGGGTTATGAGATCAAAGCCCACTACTATGAGGGTGGTTGTGCCTTTTGTGGCACATGGGAAGATGGTATGGAAGACTTCTATAACATTGAGCCACCTGAAGGTATGAAGACTAGCGTGTGGGTGCGTGAGAACATTCCTGAAGAACTCGATGCAGAGATGGGTATTGCCGATAGCTATGAATCATTTGAAGACGAAGATGAAGAGGAGCAAGCCTAATGACTAAATACAATGTTTATGCAACGGAAAAAGTTTGGTATCAAATTAAAGTAATTGCCAATACAGAAGAAGAAGCAAGACAAATGGTTATGGATGGTAATTACTCATCTTATGAAGCTATTGATGGCGAAAATTTTAATATTTTAGAGATTGAAAAGGAAGAAGCATGAACCAAGCAGACAAAGATGCTCAGAAGTGGATGGAGATGAATCAGAGAGTGCAATACCGCAACCTTATTAAAGCCAAAGAACTAGGCGATCTTTACTATATCGACCAACATGGCACAGTCATTGTCCATGATCCGAAAGAAGAGAATGAACCTAAAGAACTGTAAGGGGAAAGTGCCAGTCTTTGTGGGGGGCGATGCCCCTTACAAACTGGTGGATTTTCCGACTAGGGAGCAATTTGACGAAATGTTCAAGCGTAACAATGTTGTTTTACGGGAGAAATACTGGAATGTTTTGAAGAAGCGTTCACAAGGGCATACACTTATAGAAGTAGGAGGAATGTATACCCTGACTCGTGAAAGGATCAGGCAGATAGAAGCTAAGTTTTTAAAGAAAGTAGCAGTTTCTTTAGAGACTGGGATGCTTTGAAATTGCCCACTCGCCTATGGTAATCGTTGAAATCCTCCCCGATTGTTGGGGAGATCCAATACGGCTTGCCTGTTTTTTTGGCAGTCATTTCTCCGACACTGTTGGGATCGTTATCGGCAATAATGATCCCGTTCCCGATGTTCCGACTTACAAACTCCATGTTGCTTGCACTAAAGCAAATATTGACCGAATACGGCAGATTCATCTGTTTCATAATATCCCTGACGGACAAGCCAGTGGCATAACCCTCGCAAAATATTGCAGTCCCTTTTGCTCCAATCGTGAAAGTTGCTCCTTTGCTCGTCTGACCATGCAAGAACTTCTTGTTCCCCTCATGGTCGATGAGTTGGCATCCTATCAAGGTCTTACCACTTCTCATCGGAATGACTAAGATCTCTTTATTATCTTTGACCCAAACATTGCCATGTTCCATAGGAAATCCCTTTTTGATAAGGTATGGATGAGTTTGCATACTGCACTGGCTAAGAATCCACTCTGCTTTTTCCCTTGCTTTTTGTGCCAGTTGGTCTCTTTCTTGATTTGACGAGGCTATACGCTTCTTTACATCCGCTGACGAGGGCGATTTTCCTTGCGCAAACCAAGTTACAGGCTTTTCCATCGTTGCCCAGTTGATGACCCAACCAACCTCGCCTAAGAACTTGTAGCGACCATTGGAGGATCTTGGGTGGTCTTCCGTTGGAGTAGCGACCCACTTGTCATAGATAACATTGTTCAGGATCAAGCCATGATCCCTAGCGAAATTGACGAACTCAATCATGCTGCCTTCCTCATTTTATTTTGTCGTTTTGACCAAGCAATATTGCGGTGCTGCACCCACTTTTGAGTTTCCAGTGACGGCACTCTTCTGACCTCATCTAATCCACGAGGCCATACTCCGAACTTCTCTCGATACTTGTTACTTGCCCAGTAAGGGTTATAAAGTTTCTCTTGGGCGATATAGAGTAATTCTGAATAGAACTTTTGCTTCACATCCTTTTCTACTCTGCCGTTAAAGCCAAGCTCTACAAGCTCTCCCTCGACTGCTTCAATTTGCCGTCTTGGTCTGACATAGCCACAAGATGCACAAGAATGACTGCCTTTAATCCATAGGGCATGGCATTGTGGGCATTGTTGTTCTGCTTTTTCCCCTTCTGTTGGTTCTTTCTTGGTCTTTTCAATCTTCTTATCAAGATCTTTGACCCCTTCAGCATAGATTTCTTCCCAGTCTTCCCTAAATCGAATGTAATTGCCTGAGTGATCGAGCCATAAACCGAACTCTTTCCCCTCATAAGATCGCATTACACGACCCAGTTGCTGAATATGAGAAGAAAGTGACTTACTAAAAGGGCGAGCTGATACCCCAACCATAACATCAGGCACATCAAACCCACGAGTAAGGATATCAGTAGCAATAAGCCCATGAATATCTGTATCAGGCTTGGCGAAGTCATCGATTACCTCCTGTTTGTATTCGCCACTGTCCTTGTAGGAGATGCTGACGAAGTTATAACCCTTGCGAGCAAACTGCTCTACTAAATCCTGACCATGTGCGACACCAGCACAAAACACAATGGTCTTTCTTGGTCTGCCAAAGACTTCATGGCACTTCTTAATCCATTCGGCAACAATGTCCCCTGTGATCTGCATACCACGCTTGGTAACTTCTTCAGGACTCCATTCTCCTGCCAGTTTCTTTGCCCCTTTCATGTCAATTTCTTTGGCAATAAAGACCCGTAGTGGAGCTAACCACTTATCATTGACAAGGGATTCGGTGGTTGATGCACACACCACATTGGAATAGATATGACCTAGACCTTTGGTGAACGGAGTGGCGGTAAGCCCAATGACCTTGATCTTGGGATTGGTCTGAATGATCTCGGTGATCTGCTTGCGAGTGATATGACATTCATCCACGACCAGTAGGTCAATATCAGGGAAGTTTTGCCGTCTTTCGATGGTTTGTGACGAACAAATTTGGATGCGTTGGGTGGGATCTTTTTTCCAGTGATCAGCCTGTAAAACCCCATGATCGATTGAATACTTGGTAAGGCGAAGACTGGTCTGATCAATCAAGACTATCCTGTCAAGGATCATGGCAGCCCTTTTGTAATTGTCTGCCGTAGCCTTCATTAGGTAGATTGCGACTTCTGTCTTACCAAAGCCTGTTGGTGCGTAAAGGAGTTGGCAGCGGTGTCCGTCTTTGAATCCTTGACGGAGTTTATCCACTACCCCCATCTGATGTTCCCTCAGTACTAAATCCATGACTTACTTCTTCTTGGATAAAGATTTGACCTGACGGATCAATTCAGCGTTCCTTTGTTGATACATATCTCGGCTATCACGCAGAGCTTTGTTGTCAATTTCAAGGACACGAATCTGTTCACGCAGATTTACCACTGTGTCGTGGATGTCCTCAACCTCAATCTCGGTAGCGTTCCATCGTTTGGTGGCGATGATGTCTCTTGCTTCTGTGAGTTCTTTGTCTAAGATGATGACAGTGTCGGTGAGTTCTTGAATCTTTTCTTCAACGGAGGGGGCTGGTTCTTCTTTTGGTTCTTCTTTGACCTCAACCTTTGGTTCTTTCTTACTTAACTTCATGGTAGCTTCTTTGCCATGCTTGTTGATGTAAGTAACCTCTTCTTTGGGTGTCTCTTCCAGTGACTTGCGAATACGACCTATGGTCATGCCTGACACACCGATGTGCTTGCCAATCTGAGCGTTAGACCATTTACTCCATTCGGAGTCTTTAATCATGTCTAGAACGATTTGGCGGTTATCTTCTGATGTATGGGGTATGCCATGCTTGTTAGAGCCGTAGGCAAACAGTTTGGCATCTCTGACTGTACCTTCTTTGACATCGCAGTCAATCGATACATTGCCTATTTGCTTGGTAGCGAAGTAGCGGTGGAATCCTGCTGATAGCCAGTAATCTGAGCCGTCAAAGAACACTGTTATGGGTGGAAACTCAACCTTGTCACGCATGAGATCTGCGTATTCTTGTACCTTATCTTGGTTAAGTTGTTTGCGTACTTGTGTGCCACCATCAATACGGATGACAGCAAGATTTAATCTTTTCAATTTATTTCTCCTAGCAGTTGGAAATTCCAGTTTATCAAACTTTAGTTATCAAGCCAAGAACAATCCCACTCTTTTAGTGCAGGGTTTGTCCTAGCTTTCTCTTTTAGCCATTCTTTAATCATTGCCCAGCACTCTTCTTCAAGAATCTCAGGCAGCGGAAACTCTAGCCATGTAGTTTCAACCGCTGGGGCAGTTATTTCATATTCATCCTGACCTTCATCAAACTTGACTTGTTGACCTTCTGCCCTGATTGGTGCATCCCCAAATCCGTTCATAGCTCTTCCTTTAGTGAATTAATAGCGTATTCAGGAATGTTTTTCCCTTCTTTACGCAAACGAAGAAGTATTTCTATTGCTTCTTCAGCCGTCTTTACTGTCCATTCTTCATCGCACCAAATTTCATACTCATCATTGGTGTTATAAAAACAATAAACATCTGACCCATCTGCTCCAAATCTACAAAATGCCATAATTCTGTTCTCCCATAGATAGCCCAAGGGTGATAAGCATCACACCTGACCCATTGTTGATAAAACAACCAGTCCTACACTGAGTTAATGTTCAATCGATGGAAAGTTTGTCTCACCGCTGGCCTTTCCGTCTTGTGTAGTCCCCATTTAAGGCTACGAGGCATAAACGGGGTGAATCGTCAGCCTATGTTCTCTTCCACGCAACCCATGTAGGTTCTTACTAACGGATGGAGTCCGTCAATAGATAGCCGACAACAAAAGATAACGACCCATACCTTACGGCATATGTTGTTTACTTAAATTGTCTAGTGGAGATTGATTCAGCTTCACTATCGGCTAGCAGTTGAGTCTGTAGGTTACTACGGCTAAAAATATTTTGCAAGCACAAAAGAAAAGACCCCCAGGATTAGCTGGAGGTCTTGGTGTGATCGAGGGCGATCAACGGAGGGCTTGCCATTATTAGAGCACTCATCAACTGCTAGGCCAATAGGGACTAGAAATGGCAATGTCTATGGGGTAGACAGCACTAAGTATAGTATAGATTGACCTAAAAATGTCAATAGGTTGATTTATTTTGTATCAATTAGGTGGTTTTCAAACAACCAACCTATTGTTTTGCGGTGAGCTTCCTCCCACATCTCAATCCTTTGGGATTTTGAGAGTTTCGTGCCTTGGTCGAGTTCCGAGTGGCATGAATAACAGAGGGCAGCGCACCTATAGTCATGTGCCTTAATTCCCCTACCTTTACCGTCTCGAAGCTGATTGGAATGTGCAGCCACAACTGTGCCGTCAGATCGACCACACGCTTGGCATGGGGATTGCCGTAGTAAATCAAGGAGTTTCCTATTTCTATAAATCGTCATCTTCCCTTATGGGATTTTTGGAGATGTTATGGTTCAAAAGCGCAGCGTAAGCGTTGTAATAGGCTTCTTTTTCCTGACGGAGCTGGTTAATAATGTAATTAAGTCTGTCTATTTCCATCTGCTGGATATGAAGTTGTTTACGCAAATAGTCATCGGCCTCTTCCCGATCATCGGTAGTAAAAGTAGTCATTTCTCTTGTGCCTTTCTTAGTATTGCTCTAGCAAAGTCTTTAATATCGCCTTTATAGCTAAACCAAACAGCATCTATTTCCTCATCTGTTAGTGTCTTTGCTGTTGCCGCCTTGTAGCCTTTCTCAAACCCAATGGATTCCGCAATCCCTAAATCATGCTCTGCTGGATGGGTGTAGAGTGGTACAGATTTAGCATCACCACCTTTAAGACGGCACAGTTCATCTGCTTCTTCTTTATAAAGAAATACATCATGCGGGTTTCCTTCCCATACTGCCCACGCTACTGGTTCAGGACTTGGTAAATCAATCTCAATAGTTTCTAACTTATCTGGGTCTATTTCATAACTTGGTTCAGGGGTGTTGGTAATAGGGTGTGCCATTGAGTTTAAAGATATTCCATCTTGTTGCTCTAGCTTGGTTGCTATCAAATATCGCAAGTCGGTATTCTCTTTCTCCAACTCTTCTATTTCAGCTTGTTGCTGGCAAAGCATAATGGCTATTTCTTTAAACCATGAACAGTTGCCACCATTTTTTAATAAATTATCAGCTAGTTCATTTGCGTTCATTTCTCTTGTGCCTTTTTATGTTTAGATAAAGCATCTACCAAAACAATGCCTATTTCATTGTCCCAAACTGTATTTTGACCATCACTCCAACCTTCTTGAACATAGATAACCTCTTGGTCATAGTTAATATCGTAAGTTACTTTTGACCTACTAACACGCTTTTGAGTACATAAATCTTCAGCTAGTTCATTTGCGTTCATTTTTTATCCTTTGAAGAAAACTTTTGATGGCTAATTTTCTTTAAACAATTGGCACACTTCCAGCGTTTGATGCTTTTATGAGCAGTCTGTATGACCTGACCAGTGTCTGCTGGCTGATAGGAAATACATGACGAGCAGTATCTGAGCTTACCGACAGATGGAATTTCAAGCATCTTTTTTAGATCTCCGTTTAATGGCTGGTAAACCTACAGTCTCCTTTGGTTCTAAGGCTTCTAGTAGGGCATCGGCATACTCGACAGATGCATTACTAATCATATCAAGGGGTGCAGCTCCACCATACGCCAGTAATCCGTTCATGGCAAACAGTGAAGCCAGTAACCTTGCGTGTTCTTTATCTTGTTCGTTCATCAATGCACCTGTTTAACCAGTTTCTTTAATCGGCTTTTAGCGTTCCTGAAGGATCGTGTAAAGGCATATACGGCTTTCTCTTCTTCCATACCCATTTCTACGGCAATGGTAGATAGCACCATAGATACTGCTCCCAAAATAACAGTAGCCTCTACATCTGCTTTAGGAGCTAATAAGTGAAATATCTCTAATGCTATTTCACGAGATGGATCTTTAATCTTTTCTTGCAATGCTGCTTCCATAAATTTTGGATCACCGATTTCAGCCATTTGTATTTCCTTGTTTAATTATTGTTGTGGATCCAAAGAACCTACGTTCTAGCAGATCTTTATCTTCATCACCACTGCGTTCCATTACTAAAGTCTTGGCAAAGTCTCTAAATAACTTCACATCTTTGTATTTATCTTGGAAAGTGCCACGCTGACCATGTTCGTAACTTAATGGATCAAAAGCATGAAGAACGATGTCTTGATCCCAATACTTATAGCGTTTACGCAAATAGTTCATAGTTAATCGAACATCTTCTACTTTTGCCATCGTGGGATCTAGCGTTAGCATAAGAAACAGCAAACGCAAAATGATCCAGTCTTGTTTTTTAACCTTATGTAAACCGCCATATTCAATCATCGCTTTAGCTCCTCTATGCGTTCTGACAGAACCACGCCCAAGTCTTTACCTTTAATGGCAATCATTTGGGCTTCTTCGCAGTCATAAATTACTTTGGCTGCATCTTGGATTCCTACGTTGTAGCCAGTCGTAAATGCATCTGTGCCATCAACCAACATACCGATGGCGTTACGAATCAGAACAGATGCCTTACGCTGTTTTGCCAGTTCCTTTAGCTTGTTGTGATGCTCCAAAGGGAGGTATACCGAGTAGGGTATTAGTTTTTTTGTGTCCATTCCGTATATTTTCTGTGTAATTTGTCTAAGAGTATTTGAGCTGAACGATTAGTTTTGAGGTCGGATCTGGATGGGACATTGAGATAATTACGAACCCATTCAGTAGCCTCTTCCATATCTTCATCAAAGATCTGCTCTTCGGCATACAAATACTTCCAAAATTTAGGATCTCGGCAGAGTAAACCAGCGATACGAATAGCTCTATCGCCAGCAAACTCTTCTGCTTTATCCATCGGTTGCTCATCTCCGTTAACTCTGACTAAGACACATTGATATCTCGCCCCAACGTAATCCCTGAGTAAATCTTCAGGAATCTCATCAGGATGCAGTGACAATGTAAGCACATAGCCAGTCTTATCTTGTTTGAGAGCGACTTTAACGGCTTCGAATTGTAAGGTATTCAACTCTGCCCTCCAAGTATTTAACAAGCTTCTTCCAGTCTTCAATGGTTTCCCAACGCTGAACGCAAATACGAGCCAGCTCTTCGTTTTCCTGACGGAGCACATTGAGTTCTACTTCTTGCTTTTGGGCTACTTCTTCCCAATGCACTGGTGCTCTTTCAGAAATCAAGCGTTGAATATTGGCTTCATGTGCAGCTTCTGCTTCCATTTGATCAAAAGATACTGGAGCTGGTTTTTTAATGTGCTCCATCATCTCTATAAGTTCTTTTGCTTTGGCTGCTTTAGATGGGCGACCACGTTTCTTTTTCGTAGGAATCTCTAGATTGATTGTGTAATTAGGGTTTTGCATTTTCTTATCCTTAGTACGGGAGTTCTTCTTCAGGTTTGACATAGGGTTCCGCTGCGGTTAGTGAGGTGTAATTCATGCCAGACTTGGAGGTATTGTTCCAACCTGACAGGGCAATCTTGACCATTGATCCTTTGGATTTATCCATCTGCTCAATGAGAAAAGTCTTATCCAAGAAGATATCTCCACGCACATCAGGATGATTGGGAGTCTTCTTTTGATTGGGGAATAACGCCCCAGTGTTTGGTTTTTGTTCGTAAGCCATGTATTACTCCTTTGCAAATTTGTTTTTGGTTTCAGTAAACTTGCCCATCATCTCTTTGAAGAAATCAGGGTTCATTAGTTTGACGGTATCAAAGAGGGCTTTGTTCTTCTTAAATATCGTCATAACATCGGCATCGCTAGAACATAGGTCTAGCAACATATGGGAGGAAGTCTTGACCAGCTCAAGCCATTCAGTGGTATCGCCTTCAGGTGGACCATCAATAACAATCTGAAACTCACCCTTTTGACCTTCAATCCTTTTGACTGGCTTGGGTTCAGGCTTTGGTTCTATTTTCTTTACTGGCTCAACCGCACCAGTGGTCGCATCTAAGGCATCGTGCTCCACAATAGCCATAGCAGTGGTGTAAAGATACCTACGTTGATAGGTCTCTACTGCACCAATGTTTTGGACTTCATGGCAACCTTTGAGGGCTGCTGAACCCATTGGAGATGTGAAAGTAACCCAGCTACCACCATCCATATCGTAAAGGGTCATCGTAGCTAACTCTGCATCAAAAGAAATGATATCAACCAAGCCGACTTCTTTGAAGATCTTCTGAACTTCAGGCAGAAAATCACCCAGTTCAAAGTATTTATATCCTGCGAACTTGTTATGTCCTGATTTCGTGAGTTGTTTGGTCTGCAAGATGTTCCTTGCTTCTATTAGTTTTTTATAAACGCTCATGTTAGTTCCTTAAAAACAAGTAGTGTTGCAATTGCCGTAGTTATCGCAACAAGTGGTACAAACGACCATTTTGTTGCCATACATGACAGTTTGAGTAGTACAGGCTGCATAGGTAAATGCCGATGCAGAGATAAGCCAAATGGCTATTAGGTATTTCATGCTTGTTCCTTTAAATAAGTTTGATACTGGTTACACCATGTAGACACTGGGCAATAGCTTGCACAGCGAGTTCTTTCCCCTTTACGCTCTACGACTTCGTACTTATCACCCAGTTCTGTATAGGCTGCAATAGCTTGTTCAGCCGTTTCATACAAGGAATGAGCACGTTTACCGCCAATCTTCATTACCGCCCATACTGCTGGCTTTTCCCACATTTCTTCGGGGGTACAATCAGGTAAGTCTCCATCGGTTTCTAAGGCGAACTCACACGCTGAATGTGCAGAGATACGGGCTTTGATGAACTCTTCACGCTCTGCCATAGTCCATAAAGTGATTGGTACTTCTTTGACTGGGGCTTCGGGATAGCCCTCTTTGGTTCCTACTTCTCTAGACTTCCAATCACGCAAAATAGCCACGATGCCTAAGTCTGTGATAGGGGTTCGTTTGACCTTCTCAACTAACCAAGCGTAACAATTGAGCTGATATTCCCACTCAATCTTCTCGTTCATCACAGCCCAAACACTGGTAGTCTTGTAGTCTTTGATAGACAAGCCACCATCGTTAGTGATCTGTAAGTCGATAGCACCGCTTAGATTCCAGCCATCTATCTCGGCATGGATGCGTTCCTCCACAGTGTGATTAGCATCTTTGCCATGCTCTAGGATGTTATGAATGGCAGAACCAAATAGTGACCAAACCATCTCAGCCACATCTTGCTCAAGCTCATCATCAAACTTCTTAGTCAAGGCAACAATCTTAGGACTGTTGATTAACTGGGTTACGGATAGATTAGCCTTACCTTTGGAATAAGTAGGGCGTTTTAAGACATTGACAAATGTCTGTGGGATATTAAATTTGTTTGTTAGCTTCATCTGCTGCCTCGTCTAACTTTAAGTTGAAAGCCTTGATCTGTTCCTCAGTCAAGGGTCGGATTCCCAGTTCTTTATCCATAGACCGAAAGACGGCTCTGAGAATTTCGCACTGCATGGGGGTAAATACATCATCTTCCATAATGTTTCCTATCTGAAAAGAAAGCTGTAGAAGGCAAGTAGTAGTAACCCAATTACGCTCAAGCGAATAACCCATGCTTCTATGCGTTTGGCTCTACGGTATTGCGGAGTGGATAAAAGTGCTTCTTGAAGAAACAACATATCTGGGTCATCAATTCGTGTTCTGTTACCATCTTCTTGATAACGAGAACCCATCTTGATACCAGTCTTTGTGGTATATGGTACGGTCATTTGATTGTCCTAGCAGTTAATCAGACTTTATTTTCACTGATATAATTAACCATGTCAATAGGTCGTACCAATTAAAATACATCTACTATGAATACAGTAATTTTGCCCTGGCCTCCTAAAGAATTAAGCCCAAATTCCACATTACACTGGGCTAAGAAGGCTAAATTTAAGAAGGCTTATCGTCATACTTGCTGGGCGTTGACACTAGAAGCCAAGCTCACAGCTGACGGATTAGGGAAAATCCCTATTCTGATTACCTTTTATCCCCCAGATAAACGCCATCGGGATGCAGATAACATGGTTGCCAGCATCAAAGCTGGATTGGATGGCGTAGCAGATGCCCTAAAGATAAACGATAGGCAGTTTATGCCTACGTTTACCTTTTCAGATGAGGTTAAGGGAATGGTTAAAGTCCAGCTGACAGCCTGAACTTAATCGTCTGTTCCAGAATTTCTTCTTTTTTGTTCTTATAGAAGTTAATCTGTTTGCGTTTTTCGTCTGGAGACATCTGGGATGCTGGTAGATCCTCAATCCTACGAATCTGGGCATTGATATCAATTAGAGCTTTACCAGCTTGACCAGTAAATCCAGAGGCTTGTATTTCCCCTTTATGGTCGTTAAACCATTGTTGAGCTTCTTCTGGGTGTCCTTTTTTCATTAAATCTTTGAATGTGCCCATAGCAGTGTCAGAACGGGTCTTCAGGTCGTAGAAGAGGTCTTCCCTGCCTCGTGGTACTTCAGGAGCTACAAACGAGCCATAGAGGGGATTATTGCGTTCCTCTGGGCTTGCTTTGTGACCAGAGAATAGGTTAGATCCCCACATCGCAGCAGCAGCCACAGAACCGCCTAATCCACGCATGACGTGATCAGCTTGGATTGGGCTTAACATCCGATGCTCTTGGGAGCCTAGACCGCTGGCATAGCTAATCCACTTACCTAATTCAGAGGTGCTGCCGTTGTATTGACGGAAGGCAGCCAAGTCTTTCATGGATTGTGGAGTGACGTTACCGCCAGTGTAGAAGTCATGGTTTAGGGCTATCTCAGCAAATGGCTTGATGGCAGTAGGCACTGGACCCGATCCAAGTGGGCCAAGTAATGCATCCACTGCACCTTCCTTGAGAGCTTTACGCAATCTAGCATTGTCGATGGCATCTTTAGTACCCTCTTTAGTGATCTTGTTATAGAGCATCTCAGGGATAGACTTAAAGAAATAGCTGGCAGAAGTATGCATTGGGATGAGCAAGGTATGGTCATAGCCAATTGTCTTCATCATAGAACGAGGGATAACAAAGTTACGCATCTTTGTCTGGTCATCCATCTTTTTGTATTCGTCATCATCACCAATCGCAAAGGCATATAACAGGCAAGTAGAAGCCAATAGACCGCTGGCAATAGCCAATCTGGTCATTGCTTGCTGACGATCTAATCCTCTTAGACCACCGCTAATACTGGTAATTTTTTGACCTGTGAGCCTTTCTACACCACCAGCAATAGGCTCTGCCAATGCTTGGGTCAGCACATCAATCTGCTGGGCATAGGCGTTCATAAACGCAATAGTCCTGTTGAGGAATTGAGCTGTTCTGCCCATGCCACGTTTGTCAAAGTCAATGACGTTAGTCGCTGCCAAAATTGCTTTACGCTGGTCTCCACCGCTTGGGAAACCGCCAGTCTCTTTCATTACACGCACATAGACGGCTCTACGCTGGGCAAAGTCTGAGGCATCGGCAATCTGGTCAAGGATGCTGGTCACTCTGGCAAAGGCTGATTTATTCAATAAACCAATTTCTTGCTTGTATTGATGCTCTGCTGTTCTAGCACCAGAGTGATAACCGCCAATACCGTAAGACTTGAGCAACTCAACCACTTCATCTTTTTGAGTCAAGCCTTTAGCAAATGAACCAAACACACCGCCAAACAATGCTAATGGGTTCTTCACGCCAGTCACGATGGCAGCTGTTGGAGCATCCATGAAAAGCTGTTTAAGCTGGAATACACCAGAGAAAGTAATCGATCTACGCAAACCGTTAGCAAAGTAAGCCATGATCTCGTTCATTGGAATCTGGATATTCTCAATACCAATCACGGACTGGGCAATCAATGGGTCAGCAATTTGGATGTTGACCTTTCTGCCACTAATCAAAATCTTAACGATGCCACGAGCTGCATCTTCTTTAGGGAAGACTTTGAGCTTGCCGTTCTCATTACGAGTGCCATACTCCTGGGCAATACGGTTAGCTGCATAGTTCTTAATGGCGTTACGAGTAGTCACCATGACGTTGTGAAGCATATTGTCTACGATGTCATCGATGTCTAAATCAACCTTACCTTCTTTGAAACGATGCTCTCTGGCTACGTTCTTGACACCTTTAGAGCTATAGATTGGGGTATGAACGTCTGTTTGATCATCCATAATCCGCTGCCAAGGCACATAATCTTCGATGTTACGCAAGGTATCAGCACGTTGTTTGCTGATCATGCGAGCTTGTTCCATCATGTCAATCATGTTCTTGTTAACAGCGTTCCAGTTATCCATCATTTTTCTAAGTTCTGGATACTGTTTGTCTAGCTTGCTAAAGTCATCGATAGCTTCATCGGACATATTGACTTTTTGCAAGGCAATACCGATGTTTTTAAAGTCTTGTTCGGCATCAGCAATCTTGTCCAAAAGCAATAGCTGACGGTCTGGTGAAGTACTTGGATCCATCTGCTCTGTTCTTAGCATCTCCAATTCGCCTTCACGCTTGAGGTATTCATCCACAATAGAACGTGAACGCTTGGCTTCAAAGTAGGCTTGGATGACGTTGGCAGCACGTTGAACGCCAATTTCTTTCTCTAACTGGTGCTTCAAGGTCAGAATATTAGCCATCGAGAACTTGTCTTGAACGGCATGGAACATCTGATTGGTGTTATCAAAGACTAACTTACCCAGCATGATGACCTGAGTACCAATACGAGTAGCCTTCAGAGCTTGGTTCATAGCCACAGAAGCCACAGCACGACCTTCGCTGTCCTCTAACATACGACCATAACGGGTTGCATCGGCAGCTGTCAAACCAGCTGTAAAGTCTGTTGTCTTGATACGAGTAGCCAACACTGCACGATCTAAGTTGCCAACCATGTTGTTAACAGCAAGGCGTGGTGACTCGACCATCTTCGCACCAATATTCTTGGCTTCTTGAGCACCGCCCAAGAACTTATCCATCACACCGTTAGAAGTATGGATAGGAGCATCATTGCGATTGTGCTTGGCTAGTAACTCATCAGTCTTCTCAACGCTGTAGAGGAACTTAGTCTTATATGGTCCTGAACTAATCAGGTCTACCAACATGGTCTTATGAGTTCTTGGTGTCTCGCCTTTGATTAAATCATTGAAGGCTTTGTAAACTGAATGGGTATTGTTAAAACCAAACAGCTTCTTCATTGCCTCAAATACTTGACGGATGGCGTTAACATAACGACCCCAAGGAGTTCCCATACGAGTGCCAAATAGCTTTTCAGCGTTGACAGCCCAGAACTCTGATGGATTGATGTATTGGTACATATCCTGTGAAGGCAACAACTCCATCGCCTTTTCAAAGTTCTTCTCGCTTGGATCGTTGACGTAATCGATTACCGCCATGAAATACTTTTGAGACACTTCATCAGTGTTCTTCTTGATGGCTTTCTCAAGGGCTGCTCTCCAAGATTCAACAATTGCTTGCTGGGTCTGTGGATCCATCATCTGCTCAAGTGTATGCATCAACTCATGTCGAATAGTGCCAGGATTAACAGCTCCTGATTCCTTGTATAGCCTGACGATACGCTCTAGATTATTAAATACGCCAGCAGCTGTGTAGGCTGCGTTCTGTGGGGCTTGCTTAACGGATAAGCGTAGACCAGTCAGGATAGCTGGGGATTGTCTGTAGATGTATTGGATAACGTCTAAGACATCCTTGCTGATATTGCCTTTGTTGTATTCGTTAAGGGCACGAGCCATAAACGCTTCAGGCGTAATCTTCTTCTCAGCAGTCATCTTCTTGTCGGCTGCCAACTCTTTAGCAAGCTGATCAAGGTAAGTTAACTCACGCTGAGTATTGATTGTGGTCTCGCCTTTGATGACTTCACGCTTAATCTTGGTAATGCCACGCCTTACACGAGCCAACTCATCTGTTTTAGCTTTGTGAATCTGGGCAATTTGCTCTCTTAGATTTTTAGGAATCACGCTTGGATTTAGCTTTGGAATATGAGCGTAATTGGTTAAAGTAAATCCATCTTCATGGGCTTTACGGTCATATTCAATAGCTTTAGCAGGACTTAAAATACCGTTCTCTGATTCAGCACCGTTGTAATAATCAATAGCAACTGGCAAGTATTTAAAGCCTAGCTCTTTTGCTGCCATGATTCGATGGTTTCCTTCATTTACATAAGGAGTGCCATCTTGGTAAACATTGATATATGGGGTGTAATGGGTTTTACCATCTTTCTCAAATGGCAAATGGTTTTTCTCGCCCATGTAATCCATTAAGGATTTCAAATCTGCAACTCTTACATTGCGTTGCTCATCATTTATACCTTGCATTTTTGCAAGAACATCAACTGGAACAAGCATTTTGCGAACTGGTGAGTTTGTTACACCCTCTTTTGTTCTGAAATAAGCTGTTGCAGAACCAAATCTATATGGAACGCCATATGATTTTCTGCCATCTTCCCTAGATAATTGACGTTTGTGTTCTAGCCAATTTCCACCTGGGTTATCTGTAATCATATAAACAGGAGGAACTTTTGGCTGATACATCACGCTTGGAGTAACAGTCGCTTTGGGTGGAGCAAACATCTCTCTGGCTTTGTCTCTAGGACTAGAGGCAATCAGAGTGTCACCACGCTCATTCAGGATAAAGTCAATCGCTTTGGCAGCCTGTTGCTCATTACCTCTGGCATACATAGTGTTGCCAGACTTATAGAAGTCACTAGTAATATCAGTCAAACCTCGGTCTAGGAAGTATGTACCGCCTTCTTTCTTAGAGCTTGGGACATTGAATTGATACTGGTTGCCATAGCTAGACTTGGTAATCCGCAATACATTATCGGCAGAAGTAATTACACCGTTTACTTCATTCATAAACCGCATAGCATCGGCAGCTGACCGCAGACGGATAGGAGCTTCACGAGCAGCCTTTTCAAAGTCATAAGTGCGTGGCATGAGAATACCCTGACCAGTAGTGCCGTCAGCTTTGGTATAGCTCATAATCTGACCCTGATTCTTTACCGCATCAGAAGCAAATCCAGCCAAAATATTGCCTGTAACCATCCAGCGTTTCTCACGCCTGACGTTAGAACCTTTGTCAAACAAGTCAGTTAACGGAATGTTCTCTGCTTGCTGGGTATCTGGGTTGTACCAGTTAATGTAATTCTCTTGGTTTAATTGATAAGTGCTGCCAATCTGGGAGAAGTTAATCGTAATGGCTTTTGCATCACCGTTAGCCAAAGCAATATGCATTTTCCAGTCTGAGCCAGCAACAGGGTTAGCAGTCTTCTTTTTATTTTCTAAATCAGTCACAACACCATAGACAAAGATGCCTTGGTTATTCTTAATAGAAATTGGCTGACCTACTGCATAGTTTTCCAAAATAGACTTGATGTGCTGATACTGAAGATTTAATTGACCCTTGGCAGCATCAATACGGACTTCATCTGCACCTTTTTCTTTCAGGTTCTCAATTTGTTTTCTACCGTATTCGGCTGCACGTTCTCTTACACCATCCATGAGCTTGTCAACTTTTTGGCGTTGTGTTCCACCTTCCAAGTTCTCACTCACCATTTCCTGAACTTCTTGTTTGGTGTATGGCTTAACAGTACGTTTAACGTCTACCTTTTCCATGTAAGCTGGTTGAGCAAACAAGGATGGATCACCTTTATCTGGGGTAATAGGCACGGCTGATAGAGTCTCAGCATCAAGGTCAACAGCTTTAGCTTCGAGCTTATTGGTTCCCATGCTGTTCTCACGCTCAACTAAATCGTTGTAACGATCAATCAGATCCTTATAAATTTCTTCCTGTTCTTTAATTGGCAGGATAGGAATGTAGCCAGTCAATCTACGGATATCATCTTCTTTAGCATCGGTTGGGTCTTCTATAAGATCTACAACCTTTTTACCGCCAATAGCTTCGTGAACCTCTGGGTTATCACGCAAGTATTCCTGTGCAATCTGACCACCGTAGTCATTCATAAAGTCCACAGCACCTTCGGCTGTAACGGCAGACTTACGGGAAGCTGTCGTATTGGCGTTCAAGGAAGCCATCTTCTTGAGCAATACCGCAGCTGGCCTCATCTCCGCTGGGATGTCAGCCATCATTTGTGAGTAAGCTGGAGCTACAACTTGACCAGTACGATGCACACGACCAAGCATCTGCATATGGGTATCAATGTTCTTTTCAGGCTGAACAATGATCATGTGGCGTTTGCGTTGATCTTTAAAGCTAGAGGATGCGTGTAATGACAAGCCAGTAGAACCAGCTTGGTTCAGGATAATGACATCGGCTGTGCCATTGTTAAATGCACGAACAGCACCAACACGCTGTTTAATATTGGCAGAACGAGAAGTAAGGATTGGTGTGCCACTCTCATAGTTAAGGGTCACTGTACGACCAGTAATCTCTTCTGTCTTATACCCAGCTTTACGCAACTCATTGTGCATATAGTCAATTGGGGAGATTGGAGCTGAACCAAAACCAGCATTTTCAATAAATGTCTTAATTTGGTTATAGGCTGCCAAACGCTCTGGACCAAGATCTTGATCGGTCATACGGTATTGTTGTACGCCATTCGGTCCTTTGATCTTGAGCATCCGTTGCTTTTCCAAGTAACGCAGATACAGATCTTTAAAGGTCAGATTGACTGGATCACCTACGTTGATGCCCATTTCATCAGCATAACTTTGTAAGAATGAACCCATCGTATTGGAAACGGTCATTACGACCTTCTCGCCATTCTTTAGGCTTTCCACAGCGTGTTTGATAGAGTCCTGGGCTTTTAATGACAAAAGCATCTGGTCAATCAAGTTATGCATGATGGCACCAAAGTTTGCACTTTGGATCTGGGTCTTCTCACCTTCGATACTTGCTCTACCGCCAGACTTGTCAAACTCCTTTTGCATCTCTTTGACAACGGCTTCTTTAGAACGGGAGAACGCCAAGATGTCACGCATCGAGGTAGCCATGTTCTCAGCTGTCTGCTTATCGACCTTTGTCTCTTGGGTCTGATAACTTACACCAGCAAAGGTTCTTTCCCTGCGAATATATTGACCGACTTTGGTCAGCATATTGGCAACAATCTGTTGCATTGGAATACCGCCTAGCTTGATGGCATCGGCTAATTCATTGATGTTATCAACCGCTAACTTCATGTCTGTGCTGGAATACAAGTCCATCACATCAGGGCGTTTAGCGTAGGTAGCTGACGAGAAGAACGTACCAAAGGCGTTATCTACCAAGTCACGGACAAAGGCTGCACGACCAGTGGCTAGGCTCTTGCCTTCCTTTTGGGATTCTCTTTGTTCTTTGCTACGGGCTTGGGTTTCACCAGCACCACCAGCGTTATGACTTTCGTCAAAAATCATGTAGTTGCCAAGACCAAACGATTTAATAAAGCGTTGGCGTTCTGTTTCGTTTTTCTTAACAGCTTGCAACTGGCTATAGGTAGTAAAGATTACCTTGTAATCGCCAAGGCTTTCTTTCTCTTGCATACCCTTCATCATCTCGTCTAATGCTTTGCCAGTCTTAGGAGCTTTGAGGGTAAGGTTGTTTTCTGTTACTTCGCCATTAACAGTGCGGAGCAAGGTATAAGGAATAGATTCACTAGAGTTAGTGATAAAGATGCGTGGTTTGGCTGTATCTAGTCCTAACTCTTTGGTCATACCGATATCATCCAAGTCACGGATCATGTCGGAGTAAAGGTTTGGCTTCTCTGTAACAAAGATAGGTACTTTGTCATTCTCGATGGCGTACTTGATCATCGCAGCAACAACACGACCTTTACCAATACCAGTCTGGTCTCCAATAATGAAGCCTTTGCCAGCTTCAGCATTACGGATAGCCAAAACCAAGGCATCAATTTGTTCAGCGGAGAACTTCTCACGCAGGGTCTCTGGATCCATGTGCAGGGCTTCTGCTACATATTCATCCACATCACCGACTTCACGCTCTACGGCTGAAATAGAGTTATCAATGGATTCTGCCATTGCTTTAGGAACAAGCGTTCCTACAGAAGCAGCTTGTGAATGAGGCTCGTAACCTACTTGATGACCAGTTTCTGTTTCCTGACCTCTACGGTCTTTTAATCCAGACTCGACTCGTGTACCTGAGACAACGCTAGGTCCACCCACTGGGCTAGGCTCGTTTCCTGCAATGCCTTTTCTGCCACTGGGTTGCTGCTCTCCACCTTCGCTGGGAACGGGTCCTCGATTGATGCCACGTTCAGGTTCGTTAGCAAGTCTAGGTTGTCCTGCACTAACACCTGCCCCAGCTGGTTCGGGTTGTCCACGTTTGCTAGGCTCATTCTCAGACACGCCTCGTCTGCCGCCTTCTGTGGGTCGCTCTCCTTCAGCACCAGCTTCACGACCTTGTCCGCTAGGGCGTTCACCCACTGGTTCTGGTTTAGGCTCCCCTGCGGTACGCTCACTGACGTTAGTTCTGGTGGGGCTGACATTTTCTCTGGAAACCACGCTAGGTTCATTTAACTTCTCCTTGAGTTCTTCGTATGAGGTAATTTGCTGTGGGAGTTCCGCAGCTGGTAAGGCTCTTTGTGACTGACCTTTTCCATCAATAACAATGACATCTACAGGGTAAGAAGCTCCCTGTTTACTGTACATATCCCCAGCTACGGAGAAATGGTCAACTACGTTGTAATCTTTGTAGAGGTTGTAATAAAACTCTCGTTTTGCTTTTTGACGATATCCTTCACGCCTTGCATCTTCGCCTTCAGCACGAACACCGCCTAGGATCAATACGGCTCTGCCATTAGCTGGCATATCATTTAAAGCTTTGTATGAAATAGCATGATCTATTTCTCTAGTGGTTTTTCCATAAACATGAAATTCTTCGCCAATAGAACCAAAAGGAGGGTTGGCAATGACTACATCGACAGGATTTATGGATTTAAGAACTGCATTTTCATTAGATACTTTTGCACCTGGAAGCACCTTTTTGAGCATTTCATAACGGCTAGTATTGAGTTCGTTCACCGTAACATTGTTAGGGTTAGAAGCTATCAACAACATTCCGTTACCGCCAGTAGGCTCGTAAACCGTTGTTTTATCAGTAATTCCTGCTAGTTGCGATGCAACATAAGCCAATGGAGCTGGGGTGGAATAAGCCTGTTCTCTAACACTGGTAGAACTTCTGACAGCCAAATTAGGCTGACGGTTGTATAGATTTACCAAGCCATCATAGATTTCGCTTGGCTTTCTGTTCTTATGGGCAATGTTCTGGGCAGCCAATACGACACCCACTTCCACAGCCTCATCAGCTTGTTTGGCAGCCATCGTGCCAGCTTCAATCTTTTGACCAGTCAAATCGGCAATGAATCTACGGGCTTCGTTGATATCTTTAAAGCCTAGACCACCCATGAAATGCTTAGAAATAGCTTGTGCAATATGGAACTTGCCATCTTCTGTATTGAGGTCAAGAGTACCTTTTGGCTCTTCAGCCTTTTCTAGCTCATCCAAAGATTCAACTTCAACCACTTCTTTCTTGGAGCTGGCTTCTGGATAGTTAGCAGACATACCAATATAAGCACCTTGTAGGTGATTAAGATTGATTTTGTCAGCAACGTCTTTACCAAACTTCTCAAGAATCATGTCCCTGACAAACTTGGCAGCCTGTTTGAACTTGTGATAGCCCATACGGAACGCAGCATCCATTAACCTAGTAAGGATAGGCATCAAGCGTTGCTCATCCTCTGGCATCATATTCATACGGGTTGGCTTAGTAGCCAGCCATGCGAGATCTGCTAATGCATCCTCTAGGTCTTGTTTGGCTTGCGCTTCAGGAGATAGATTCTCTGGGGCAACAGTAGGCGCTGCTATAGGAGCTTCTGCACCAGTTATTTGAGGAATAAACTTGGCAAATAAGGCTTTTTGGTCTTCAGCACTCATGCTAGGAGCCATTGGCTTCTTAGCTTCACGAATGTTATTAAGCAACTGATTACCTTTTGGTAATAGCTCTAACTTGCCATTTGGATTCTCTTTAACCAGTTCATTTGCTTTCAAAAGCTTAATAGCATCTTCAGAAGCAATAGCTGGATTAGGTTTTTCATTGTTCATTGCATAGATAATTCCTTGATGGAATTCGTGCAATGGAACTTCTTCTGCATTTACACCACGCAACTCTTTTTCTGTTGCTTTCTCTTGAGGTGTCTTTGCCCTTTGTGCAGCTTGGCGTTCTTGGTTTATTTGAGCTTGAGTTTTTTCCTCAGTTTCTGGTGCAACTTCTTCAGCTGCTGCTTCAGTTTCTGCAACAGGCTTTTCTTCAGTGGGAACTTCGGCAGCTGGTTCGGCTGGCTTTTCTTCACTGGGCTTGATTTCTTCGCTGGGCTTTTCTTCACTGACGGATTGCTCAATGTAGGGCTTGGCTTTTTCATGTTCGGAGTTCGCATAATCAATCGCTTTCTGTTTTGATTCTTCGGTATTACCAAAATTTCTAGCCGTTACAAGCTGGTTAGAATCTTTATCAACTAAAACGGCAGTCCAGCCGTTATCGTTTTTGACAACACGATACTCAGTGTTATCTCCCATATCCAATGGAGCAATTACTTCATTTGGTTTAATTTCTGGAGTTTCTAATATTTTTGGTGTTTCTAATGGAATACCAGTTTCAAGTGCCTTTTGTTTTACGGCAGCAAAAGTTTCTTGTGCAGTTTTCCCAATAGGTACTTCTAATTCTCTAGCAATAGGATTTACATTACGAGCTGTAAGTGGTTGATCGCCTTTGTCAATTGCTTCAATTGCATACTTTGTAACGTATTGAGCTTCTCTATTAACTGGCTCTTCAACAGTAGTTTTAGGAGCACCAACGACTGGTGGAGCAGCAGGAGCCTCTAAATCTGCTTCATTTACCAAGCCAGCTGCAACGGTTTCTGGTGTTGCCACTTTAGGAGCTGGAGGTGCTGGTGGAACTACAGGAGGAGCTTTAGCTTGTTCAATTTCAGTTCTTTTACCTTGATAGGTAGCAGCCACTTCAGCTGGAGCACCAGCCAATTCACCGATAGCCTCTTCAAACATAGCACGAGGATTAACTGGTTGATTACTTGCAACAGAACCTAAACCTTCACCAGCTGCACCAAACGCAGCTTGCTTTGGTATTTCTTTGCCTACATCTTTAACAGTTTCTTTCCAAGCTTTCTTGGTGGTGTCTTCAAACAGATTCTTAGCAAGGGTGCTGGCAGACTTCAAAGAAGCAGCATCAAACATACCAATAACGGCAGACTTAACCATCGCTTTATTGTTTGCTTCTTCGTGTGTGTAACCTTGTTCTCTGAGGTCAACATACTCTTGACCGTATTCCATCAGTGCAGATGAACCACCGCCAGCCACCATTGCAGCTGATGGACCAGCCTTCATACCAACTTTGGCTGCAACAGCCATAGCAATAGATTGTGGAAGACTGCTAAGACCTACGTTAATAGCGTATTCAGGGAAATCAGTAATGTTCTTTAGGTATTCTTTACCAACTAAACCTGTTTGTTCCCATTTACCAGCATTTTGAAACTCTGGTTTTTGCTCTAAAGCATCAATCTTTTTAGCTAATGGATCTTTTCCATATTTAGCTTCAATGGCTTTTACATCTGCTTTTGTATTTTCTAATTTGCCTAAAAGTTGGTTAATTTTTGCATCATCTTGTGCAAAGAATTTTTTCTCTTCTGGATTAGCTTTTTCGTAATTATTACCAAACTTTTCTTTACGAAGTTCTTGCAATGGCAATAAGTCACTAAGTTGATATGCAGGATATATATCCCCCATAGACTTAATACCTTTAGCCAAAGAACCGACTGCTGTGCTAGGCTCTTCCACCATCTTAGCCCCTGGCATGATTGCATCAATAGGGCTAAAAATAGATTTTTGTAATACGTCAGCAACTTTGGTCGATGGTGGCTCAGTCCCAACTGTTGGTTGGGGGGCGTTAGGCATAATTTGAGTTTTAATGACATTTGATATCTCGTCAGAAGACATCGTGTCAGGAAAATCAACTACGCCAACATACGGTATGTTGACTGATGGCATAAATTTTAACTTGGTTGTGCTGCTACTAATGCACCCTTACCGCCATTTGCAGTGGGATCCCACCGCATTTGACCTACTGGTGCTGATGGCATTGCTGGGTTAACTTTTGCTGCTGGTGCTGCTGGTGCTGCTGGTGGTACATTTGCTACAGGTGCTGCTGGTGCTACTGGTGCTTGTAAGTTAATCAAATTACGAGTGACTTCAGGCATTGAGTTATAAACTTGTTCACGAGCTTGTTGCCATAATTGTTCTGGATGCAACTGGAATGTCAGTGCGTTTTTCTCTTGTGTTGCTAAATCTTTAAATACTCGTTCTACGTTTGTTTGATAAGCAGTAGAAGCAGTATTAATAAGGGCAGCTTGTTTAGCATCCAAACCAGCCTGACGGGTTGCAGCTGCTTGAGCCAGACCAATTTTCTTAGCCTGTTCTGTGCCATATACGTTAGCCAATACGCCAGTAAGCTGATCTCTGCGTTGCTGGTCAGCTTTGGTAGCTTCAATAGTGCCTTGTTGTAAGGTTTTCTTAGCAGCATTGATATCTTTAAGATTGCTGGTCATTCCTTGAACAGCACCTAAACCTGATACTCCTACGTCTTGCAAGGTCTTATTGAGTAATGAACCGCCTCTACCACCTTGTGAGTTCATTAATCCTAGACCAAAGCGTGTTGCTAATTCAGGGATTAACATGGCTTTTTGCTGTGCAATATCTTCTTGGGCTGTTTTAGCCAATGGCTTATAGGCTTCAGATACAGAACCTTTGCCTGATTGCTCTTCAGCCAAACGAGGAGCAAGGATAGATGCCCAGTCTAATTCTCCAGATTTGGTTCGTGGAATAGCTGGGTCTTTTACTTCTCCTTCATCAGCAAACGCAATAATGCCACCACCAGCCATTTGAGTCATTTGTGGAGGAGTAGCAATTGAAGCTACGCCTGAACGATCTTGTGGTGCTTGTGCCATCTGCTGTGCAGGTGGCATACCTTGCTGAATCATTTGACCAGCTTGTGGGTTATTGTGTATATAACCATGTAATTGCTCCAATCCTTGAGCGTTCATCTTTGCCATTGGGCTAGAAGTAGGATTCTGTTGAACCTGACCTAATTGTTGGTCGCTCATCATGTCCATAGGAATAGCACCACCTACAGCCATTTTCTTGGTGGTAATCTTACCGCCTCGTTTAGATCCTGCTGCTTTCATTAAAGAAGAAGCACCCAATCCAGCGATACCTAGACCACTTAATTGGGATACGGTACTTGGGGCAGCCTGATACATCGAGGTAGAAGACTGTTGCATAGGCAAACCACGGAGCATCGCATTGAGCTGACCCAATTGCATATATGGATACTGCTGGGCCGTAGCGTAATTCTGAACCGCTTGGTTAATGATGTTTTGTTGATTTTGCTGTTCTGTAGAACCTTGTTGTGCTTGAGTGCTAATAATGCCCTGTTGTGCAGCTAATTGTTGAGTGCCAATATTTGCCAAGTTAGAAGCTTGTGTGCCAGCTTGCGCATATCCAGCTTGTTGAGCACCAACTCCAGAAAGACCTGCTTGTGCTCCAGCAATACCTAGATTAGCACCTTGATTTGCACCTTGTAGTCCAAGACCAATACCTTGCATTGCCTGAGAGCCAGCCTGACCAGCACCTTGTAATCCTGTGTTGTAACCTTGCAGGGCTTGTGCATTACCAGACAAAGCAGCTTGATTAGCAGCGTTCATCTGAGTTTGGGCATTGTTAAATGCTGTGTTGTAACCCTGACCAATAATTTGATTATTAGCCAACATTTGATTTTGTTGATTTAAACTTTGTTGCAAAGCATTTCTTGATCCGCCAAAAGCACCAGCACCAGTAGCTTGCCCAGCCATTTGTGTACCAGCAATGCCATACTGTTGATTAGCTAATTGTAATTGTGGGGCTAAAGATTGTTGCAAATATGGGTTCATATAAGCGCCCACTGCATTAGGATTTGTGGACATTTGTCCTAATGACTGACCAATATTTGCGCCTTGCTGACCTTGGTTAGCAGCCAAACCACCATACATAGATGATTGTCCAGCAGCGTTCATGCCAGCATTAGTACCCATGCCACCATACATATTGGATAACTGAGATCCTTGTTGACCAGCCATGTTGCCCATCCTGCCATACATTCCAGCCTGTCCTGTAGTACCTAATACTCCCATACCAGCAGTACCAGCTAAATTTGTAGCTGTATTGTATTGTCCTGGCACTTGCATATTGGCAGCAGTAGACTGAGCTTGCTGTTGTAAAGGGCTAAAGCCAGCTACATAATCAGAAGGATTGGTGCTGTAAGGTGTATATGGATTAAACCCAGTCATATCTGGGGTATAAATCTGAGCCTGTGCAGCATTAAGCATATTGCTGACATATGGCTGTGCATAGTCAGGAATATTGGTATTGGTTACGGTTGTATTGGTCGGACCACCTCCACCAGAGCTAGGAGAGCTGGTCTGTGGGTTGCCTAAAGGCAATAATTTTTGTTTCCATCTTAAAAAACTCATAACCTATCCTAACATTTTAGAAAATGTTTTATCCGTATGTTTGTATCCTAAATATTCAAATAACCTCGAATTGTCTAAATGAACCTTAGTACTCAAAATAATTCTATTTACACCACGCTCTTTTAATACTTGTTCTGCGTATTGAAAAAGCCTAATTCCTACTCTTCCTTTACGATATTCTTTTTTCACAAAATATATATCTTCAAATGCTGTCATACAAGACTTATAGTGAAAATGCGGATGAACAGTAAAAATAATGTATCCAATCAATTCATCATCTGCTCTACAAGTAATTGTTCTTAAAACTCCATTGTTTGCCAGTCTTTTATATGCATCATAGTCTGGCTCTAATTCATATTCTTTTGTTACACTTAATTCCTCATAGTGTAGAGGCAAAATTTTTTCAAGTTCTGGTAAAAATTTAAACGCATCTACGTCTTCATAAATTAATGTTGTCATGCTGGTAAGTATTTATATGCTTTCGTATCGGCTGCAATGTCTTTGGCTTTTTTTCTTGCGTGTTTAATTCTGTCCATCATGGCATACAGGCGTTTTGCACCTGCATCAGTACTACCATTACCTAACTCTGAAACAATTCTAGCTGGAATAACAAACTCACCATCAGCTAGTCGTGCTGGTTGTTTACCGCCAATCGTAGCTGGGATGCCATCGCTTACTCCGTCACCTGGACCTTTGAGCAAACGACCACCGTCTGAGAATGATCCTAAATGACCATCAGTAACTCCACCAGATGCCATGCCATTAGTAGCCTCTAAAATTTGTTGCAATTGTGCCTGTTGTGCAGCTTGATTAGCGTTATAAGCTGGAGAACCTTGCATTAATAATGGATCAATTTTGTAACCTTGTGCAGAAACAGAAGCTGGTCTAGTTGGCATTGGAATACCACCAGAAGCTTGCGGTTGATATTGTTGTTGTGCGTAATTTTGATATTGTGGATGGTAAATGTGACCTTGAATTGTTCCTTGATTAAATATATTAGGAATTGAACTATTTTGAAAGCCAACTAAAGCATTGCTTAACATACCGCCAGTGGGCTTAAAATCACCACCAGCGCCCATGCCAGAAGCTGGCTGGCGATAAGTAGGAATATCTCCGCCAGCAGCATATCCCATTAATCCACCTTCTTTGGCAGAAGTCTTCTGTTGTGCAGCTTCATCAATGTCAGCTTGAGCTATTGCTGCAGCTGGGGTTGTTTCGTAGTCACCTAACTGACCTACTGGTTGTAGCCCTTTTGCTACCGCAACCTTATTCGCTTTCATTAAAGCAGGAAAAGTCTTCTTGGCATATTCAATATCGCTAAGATGGTATACGCCATTTTTTGAATTTTCTTGCCCTGCAGCAATGAGTTCTTTTTGTAATTCTGATAACTGCTGTGGGCTAGTAGCTTGAGCCAACCCTTGTTGCATTTCATTAGCACCAGTGACCATACTGCCGTAATCAGCACCAGAATACTTAGGGATATCCATTAAGCCTCCAGAGGCAGCCATAGTAGGCTGATATGGATTCTGTACATAGTTAGGATAGCTAGCCTGATAGTGTGGGTTTGGAACTGCTGGAATAGAAGCGTTAAAAATAGGATTGCCATTAGCATCTTTTGGAATAGTTTTCATCCCAAAAGGATTGGTGCTTGTATTGGTTGCTGTAGGAACTGTAGGTTGTTTAAATAAACTAGTAGCACCAGATAATAGTGGCACACCAACGGCAGCTACTTGACCTAAATGATCCATAGCATAGGATCCTAAATTGCCAGAAGTTAACCCTTTTCCTAATAAATCCATGCTTGATGGACCTGGAGCATTTGGAGTGCTTGGCAATACGTTTGCATTGGCAACTTGATTGGCTGTCATGCCTTCTGCTTCTGGTCCTAAATTGCTTTGAGCAGCTTGAAATGCTTCCGTTCCTGGAGATGTAGTTACTCCAGCAGAACTTACTGTTGGTACGCTTTCTGCCCCTGCATTGGTTAATCCAGCAGATGCATCTAAAGTATCGGCACCTAAACCCATAATGCCTGAAGTTAAACCAGCACCACCCCAAGCACTTAAACCAGCCATAAGACCTTGAGTAAGGCTTCCTGTATAGGCATACTCTCCACCAGCAGACATAGCCATAGCAAGGGGAACAGCCCATTCTTGACCTGTTGCAGCTGCTACTGCTCCTAAAGCCAGAGGCAATACTGAACTTAAAAAGCCAGCTTCGGGTAAACCCGTATGTGGGTTAACGGTTAATGAACCACCATGCTTTTCTGCCAATTTTTGCATAGCGTTTAGTTCGACAGCAGTCATATGGACCAGATGTGTATCTTGACCACGGCCTTTAGCTTGCAAATGCTTTGCAGCTGCGGTTAAACCACCATTATTGTAAGAACTCATTGAGTACCCTTTATTAACGCCATTTGCTAAATTAATATCAGCATTTTGGGCATTTACACCAGCATTGACATTAGGGTTAGCCATTAGTCCAGCATATTGCTGTGCAAAAGCAGAACGTGGATTTTGGGCTGCATACCGATCAGCTGCTGCCTGTCCTACAATTAATGGGGTTGCAGCACCAGCAGTCATATACTCTGCAACTGCATCACCTACTGCATTAGCTGCCATTGGACCTGTATTACTGTATCCCTGTGCAGCGTTTTGCTGCATTTCACCTTGTGTAGCACCGCCCATCATATTGACTGTAGGCGTGTAATGTTTATTAAGAGTTGGAGCCACGGTTTTATTCATAACATAGGTAGACTCAGGCGTGTTTGCACCAACAGCAGCCTGTTCGGGATTAGCTTCAATATTAGCCATTTGTAGCCCAGCTACATTAGCAAGTCCACCGAAAAAACCCATATGAGCCTTTAAAGTTATTTGGAGATAAGTTTAACATTTAAACTACCGTTCCACTAGCATTTACCCATTTAGTACCGTTCCACCATATAGGATATCCCAGAGTGGTATCAAAGTAAAACTGACCAATTTGTTGATTAGCAGTCGGTCTTTGGGTTTTTGTTCCGTAATCTGGTGTAGCTGTGGCTTGGGTATAGTTATTTAGCTGGTTAAAGTACAGACGTAGCTGGCTTAATATTTGGTTTTCAAATTGAGGCGTGTAGTTATTAGGAGCAGATACTGGTAGGTTTGGTGGCGCTGGGTTTAACGGTGTACCGTTATAGTTAAAGTAGGTTGGAATTGTCATAGGTCACCTTCTGCCATCAGGTCTGACATCGTAGCGTGGAATACCAATTTGCCAAGCTACACCTACTCCTGTTGATTCAATCCGAATAGCCATCTGACGACCACGAACCCGTGTGTAGACCTGACCTGTAAATTGATTGACCGTATAAGCAGGGATATTAGTAAAGTTTTGTGAACTTAAAACCTGTGGCTTATCTACAGCCGTATTGTAATCAGTGCCTGAGTTTTGCCGAGGTATTAACTGCATCGTTACCGATGGCTGATTAGTTGTTGAACTATTAAAGTTAATATCTGGCAACATACGCCAGACAAAGCCAAAATGCTGTCCAGAATCTTGTGGGGATATTTCAAAGTCTGAAGATTGAATATAAGCATTAATTGGTAGGGTAGCTGCCGTTGAAAGGTCATCGTTACCATTTTCTTGGTATAACAAAATACTATTGCCATTTGTAGTAGTAATAGTAGTTGAAGCTGTTATTTGAGGCAAATTGACTGTATAAGTACCAACGCCACCTGACCCTGAACCAAGCGCAGTTATCGTAGTGCCAACTGCAATTCCACTTCCAGCAAGTATTTGACCTACCGCTAAAGAACCTACCGTAACAGAAGTAACTGTTAAAGTTGAACCAGAAATGGAGCCAGTGCATATTGCATTTGTAGCATAAGTAGAAGATATTGGATATTGAACAATACCTGTTTGATACCAAGCAGTTCTAGGCATAGTGCCGTAATACCAAACTTGGTCTAAATAATTATAAATAACGTATTTATCTACCGTTGTGTTACCGCTAGACTGGCTAACATAAAACCACCAGACTTCGTTAAAACCTTCGTTAGCACCACATACGACTTGATAAGACTGATCTTGATTGATATCTTCAAAAATGTATTGTTTTAATGAGCAAGGCAAGGTTTGTACTGTACCGTTATACATATAGAAACGGTCTTTGCCCATCCAGTACGTTACGTTATTAACCGTAATCATGCAGTTAGGAGATATAACAGATATGTTATCCATGAGCATTTGGAAACCCCATACATAAGGAGCGCCAATATACTGCATTGAATAAAGGGCAGAATCAGTCCAAACTAGAATCTCTTGGCGGGTGGCACGAGCACCCATAATGAATGAGCCGTTAGACAAGGCGTATTCACCAGATTGATTAGTTAATTGGGGAACCCATTGATATGCATTAGCTTGGTCTGACCAACGCACTAACATAGGGTTAAATCCAGAGTTACTAACTAATTCACCATTTAATGTGCTAGTCGGAGCACCAGGAGTATAGGGGTTAGCACCAAAACAAATAATAAATTCTTGAACTTCAGACGAAATAACTTGGTAAGTCTGAGTAGGTATATAACCACCAGAATAAGAAAAACTATAATTACCTGAGCTATTTAAAGTAGTGGTTTTAGTAATCGGTACAGTAGTTGCGCCTGTTATATAGTTTGCAGCTACTTGAGTTCCTGCTGGGATACCTATTCCTGTAATCACCATTAACGGATAAATATAAGGTGCATTAGTTGAAGTTACGGTAATTGACGTTGCGCCAGAACTAAATGTAGAAGCATCAGTAAGTAAGGTTGTAGCATTTGCAAGGCTGCTTAAATATTGAGCACGAGCACTATCTCCACCACTATCTTGCCAGTAAAAAACAGGACCATTACGAGGAGCTAACACAAGGTCAGCACCAAAGTTATCGTTAGACCAAAGACGTAACTGCTCACCAATACCTGCGGAATATGATGAACCCCAAGTGCCACGACCCCAAGGACCAGCGCCCCATCCTGTACCAATAGAATAGACGTTTAGACCTGATGGATATTCATAGGCAAGAGTAACTGTTCCACCTGTACCAGAGCCTGTTCCAGAAGCATTGGTAGCAAAATTAACTGTAAATTGATTAGTTGCTGGAATACTGGTTACTTGATAATCGCCACCAGCAAATTGAACTCCGTTAACTGCAGTTGTAGAAGTAATTAAAACATAATCACCCACCGAAGGTGAGTAAGAAGTATCAGTAATAGTCACTACTGGGCTACCGCTTACTGTTGAGATAGTTCCAGCAACAGACGTTATAGTATCTGTTTGTATAATTGGAGTAATATCGTAATAAGTACCGCCTGAGTAAATATAGTATTTTGAGTTAGTACCTAAACCATAATAGACATTACCAGCGCCAAGGTCTTGATCTGACCATACCCAAATAGAACGGCATATACCGTTAATTGTATTAGGTGATACTTGGGTCCAACCACCAATCTTTTCTGCTAAACCAGAACGAAACCGCACCTTATCACCGTCATACCAGCCACCCTCATTGGAGTAAATAGTACCTTCACGGTTCAGTCCTGGCTTTAGTGCTAGTTTTTGTAATGGCATGATTAACCTAATATTTCTCTAGCTTTCGCTATTTTGGCTTTACGGTCATCTAACCCTAAAGTTCCACCATTGATACGTTTAGTCATTGTCTCGTAATCGCCAGTATCTGCCAAGTCATTTAAACCTTTTTTGTTCCAGAACCAGCCAGCACTTAGAGCCGCATATTGAGGATCAAGTAACCTATCAGGATCCCCAATAAAATCCATACCCAAACCAGATCCGCAGTTTGCATACGTTTCCTTCCCAGTCATTTGTATAAGACCTCTTCCTCTGTAGGCGTAACCCTCACCAGATTCCTCATCGCCATTGCCCATGCGCCCAGAATATATTTTGTTGGCTAATTTTTGAGGATTATTCGCATATTGATTAGCCACATCCAAACTAGGAAATCTACTGGGCCAAACAGCCATAAGTCTACTAGCTGAGTAATTAAGTCCTTCTTCGAGCTTCGTAAAATTTTCGGATTCATGTTGGCACTGTCCTATAAAACAAGCCTGTCTTTGGGTGGTAGAAATATTGTATTTGATGAATGTGTCCATCAATGGTTTGTACCATTTTTGGTCTATACCTAATGCATCTAGTTGGTCGTATGTCATTTAGACACCATATCGTATTGTTTGTAACAAGCTTCTAAGGCTGTCCGCAGTTTGTCTGCTCTGGCAGCTTCCCATTCAAGAAAAGTGCTATCCTCGGCAGAAAGGGACAACCCAGTTCCACTTTGTCCATTGTTGGTAATTTGGGTTCTGCTGGGGCGGTTGCGCAACTCGATAAGAGCAGTAGCAAGCTGATTATTAATAGCATTGATTTGAGCATCTTTGTCTTTCCTTATTTGGTCGGTGGCTGCTTGTTGGGCTGCTTCTTTGGTTCTGGTGGCTGTTTCTTGCTCCAGCTTATATGTTGTAAGCTTGCCATACCCAATGCTATAACCGTTATACCAGCTACCGAATATAATGAGAGCACCAACGATAATTTTGACATACGTGCCTATGGATAATGGAAACATTATTGTGGCTCAGTGTCTTTTTTCATCATTACACTAGCACCGCCAGCACCAGATACAATACCTAATGCTTCAGCTAGTTCTGTAAGGCTTACTTGATGCGCTTGAATAACTTCATAAACAGCAATGCTTATAACCGCAATAAACCCAATCATCCACGCCCAACGAGCAATATCTTGCGTATGGTTATCCCTACCAGTAAGAAGTTGGTTTAAAAAATCTTTCATTATTCAGTTGGTCTAGGTGGCAACTCTGGCATATTGGCTAAGAACTGACCTGCTGTTTCTCCAGGAGTTACTTTATTTAGTGCAGGGATAGCCCATGACCATACATCATCACGCCATTGGTTTAGTGCTTTAGCTTCGGCAGAAAACTGAGGGTTTGTACTAACAACATAAGACACTGCAGAGACAATGTCGTCGTAACCCCATGATTTAGCGCCATCATTAATAGCTGAAGTTAACACGTTTGACAGGCGGTCTTGGGTTTGCTGTAAGGTTTCAGAAGGGGGCCAATGACCTGTAATTTCTTCCCATCCTGCAGCAATTGCTTTATCAATATATGGAATTTGCGACTCGATTGTTTCGTCGTAACCGCTAACCCCATTAGTATCGTTTTTAAAATATCGCATTTTTTATCCTTAGTAGAGTTCCGCCCAGTTATATACACCTTGACCAGAAGTTAGTAGGTAAGTGGCGCCAGCGGGGACAATAATAAATGCACCGCCATAAGAACCACATCCGTTAAATTGCCATTGAAAGAAAGATACTAGAACACCATTAACATAGGCATAAATTTGTGAACCGCTGGAACAAGTTGAGGATGCTCCTACAGCAATGGGGTATGAATATGAATTAGTGTAGGTTGTACCAAAACCTCTTGAGCCAGAAACGTTATTCCAAGTCTCACTAGTAATACCAAGCCCTAGTTTAGTTTTACCAAATACCGCATTAGCATTGTTTGCAGTAGTAGCATTAGTAGCGTTTGTAGCGTTTGTAGCGTTTGTAGCAAAACTAACAGATTGACTTCCAATATTAGAAGAAGTAATAAATGAACCACCAGATTGTGGGTTTGTAGCTGTTGCTGCATTTCCAGAACAAGAAGCAGCTGTGGTTGCATTTGTAGCATTTGTTGCAGTTCCAGCATTTGTTGCATAACCAGCATTTGTAGCGTTACCTACAGTAAGACCTGAATTTGTACCAGTAACACCGTTAATAGAGCCGCCAGTAATAGCTACGTTGTTAGCGTTTTGGGTAGACATGGTTCCTAAAGAACCTGTTGCGTTAGTTACGGCAGTGGTAACAAATGCTGTTGTAGCTATTTTGGTTGTATTATCCCCTGTTGTTGGGGTTGTAGAAGTACCTCCACCATTAAGAGCAGAAGCTCCAGTAGAAGTTAAAGTACCGCCTACAGACATATTGCCTACATCTACTTGGCTACCTGTTACGCTTAAATTACCATTAACTAAGAAGTTACCAGCAGAACCAGTCTGGGCGCTATAAAAGTTAGACCCATCACAATAAACTTGGGCTGTCACTCCGCTAGGGATAGTAATAACCGCACCAGTAGAGGCGCCAATATTGACTGAATATCCATCAGAAGTGTTGTTGTAGACAATATAAAATTTTTGAACTAGTGGAGCAATAATCTGTTTTCCAGCACCGCCAGTCGTGCCTGTGGCAATAATCACCATGTTACGGGCTTCGTCTGAAATGCCGTTTAGGTTAGTTAAAGTGTAGTTGGCGTTTGCCATGACGATGGTATCTACTCCAGTCACAGCTTGTTCCATTAGGTTCCAGTTAGTATTGGTGATGGTTCCCCATGTGCCAGAGTCCTCACCGTTAGCCATTAACTGGATTTTTAAACTATTTGAATATGACGATGCCATAATTTATCCTTAACACTTTTGTGTATTATCTACTACCGCCCAATTTGAGCTTTCATTTGTATTTACATCGCTCCAAACAACAGCTGGAGTTAATCCTACAGGCAGACTTTCATTGCGAGTACTTTTCATACTGCCAGCAAAATCAATACCACCAAAAGTTGAACCACCAAAAACTGCTATTTCTTCAATAACTACACTGACACCGCCCCATTGTGGGTTCTGGTTATCATTAATTTTAAACCAGCCAAATACACAGTTATTATCTAATACTCCAATGTTTTCGGCAATAAATTCAAGGAACGCTGCTTGAACTGAATTTTGGTCGGCAAGGTTAATATTTTCTACAATATTTTCTGCAAACCCTGCTTGAATAAGCTGTGTGTTAGCTATCCCAGAGTTTTCGGTAATAGAGAAAAAAATCACCAGTCCCGCAGTATAAGAATCTAAAACACTTATATTTTCGGCAATAGACTCGGCAAACTGCGCTACGATAGCCTCAGTCTCGGCTACATTTAGAGCCTCTGCAATGCTTTCTTTAAACTGAGCCGTAATTGCTAACAGGTCTAAAAGAGTCGTGTTTTCCGTAATTGACTGTAAGAAAGCTGAAGACTGGGTTGAGCTATCAGCTTGCGTGGTGTTTTCAGTCTGGCTTTCCAAAAACGCACTTTGCTGCGCACTGGAATCGGCTATGGTTGTTGGCTCAGTCTGGGTTTCTTTAAATTGAGCTAGGATTGCTAATACATCTGCAAGGGTTACATTTTCAGTCTGGGTTTCACCAAAAGCTGATGTTTGAGTGCTAGAGTCAGCTTGGGTAAGGGCTTCTACTATTCCTTCAAAGAAGTTATCCTGCTCGCTTTGAATATCATTTAAATTGATTGTTGATTCTGTGATGTTATCTATATAAGCACTTTGTTGGGTGCTTGAATCAAGGATGGTGGAGTTTTCACTTAGCGATGCTATATAAGAGGTCCAAAGACCATCAAACGCTAATTGAGCAAAGGCTTCTCCACCATACATATTTTAGGCAGCTGCTGGTGCAGTTTCCTGTGGTGCTTCTGGTGGGGTTGCTAAAGATGCTTCTAGCTTATTAATAAACGCTTCTTTACCCACTTGAAGTTGTGAAAGATTGAATTGGGCAGAGGATATTTTTCTATCTAAGTCTACACAATTTTGAAACAGGTACTTCTGTTCATCCGTTAAATCTTCGAGGATGTAGTTCTTGTCGTTAACAGTTATAGGGGTTAGTTGTTTTTCGCCCATAATGTTTCTCCTAAAAATGCCACCAAAAAGGGCTGCTGGCTTGCCCAGAACTGGGATTTGGAAAAAGTGCGCCAGTACCCGCCGCTACTTTAATAGTAGTTGTAGTAGCTGTAATACCAGCCGCTAAAGTGGTTTTGGCATTATTAGCATATAATTGAATAGTCATATCATCCCACCAAAGCCTTTACTTCATCTTCGGAAAGACCAAGTGCGACTAGTTTAGCCATTGCTGAATCTTTTGCAGTTACTTGGGCTTCTTGTTTAGCAATTTCTTCTGCTTGCATTTCTGCTAGTTTAGATTCTATAACTTGTTTATCGTAATCAATAATGTTTTCATCTTTATCAAACAACTCAAGCGAATCAATGTCATTGCCACGAATTACGGCAGAATTTGAGTATGCAGAATAAACTGCTTCATGTAGGGTTATCACGCTGCAATCTCCATTAATGTAATTGTAGATATGTCACCATTTAATTGAACTGTAACACCAGCATTATTTTGTTGACTTGCAAAATAAACTGTATATGAAGTTGCTGAAGTTGTAGTTGGCGAATCTAAATAGTTAGTTGTTATAGAACCACCATTGTTTGCAGTAGAATTATTAGCTAATCCTGTAAGTGCAAATTGAAATATATTTCCAGCATTTCTATATAACTGTAAAGTAGCGGCGGTATTATTTGTAGTTTTTAATAAACCTGCAACACTTGCAATAACCAATATTTTACTTGTAGAAAATAGTGGTGTAATAGAAGCAGTTAAACCTGTTGATGCCATTGTGCTAGTATTATTTGTAACAGGAGTTCCATAAGTAGCATTAACAACTTGTATAACTTTACCACCACTATTTTGAGTAGTAGCGTTGTTAAATGTTAATCCTGCCGTTCCATCGATAATAAATGTCATAATGTTTCCTCCGCTGGAAGTGGTGTATTGCCTTCGCTTAACCATTTTTGATATTGAACAAAATCTTGGTTATCAGGGTCAAATGGAATATATGCTTTATCTGATAAACGCACTACGCAAGTTGGTTCTGTTTGCATTAAAGGAATATGTAATTTATACATTTATAGCTCCGCAGAATAACTAATTATTAAATTAGCAGGAATTAGTAAACCAGCATTACCAGCAACAATACCTGATGCTCCAGTTACAGCCAAATCCCCACCGTTGCTAGGACTATTTGGTTGAGCATTAATACCAACAGCACCACCAGCACTACTGGCTACAGCATTAGAAACTACTGCTGTGCCTGATACGATTGCCATAGTAGCTGTCGCTCTTTTGGTAACTTTAAGAAATATCTGAAAACCCTGACAAGCTGATGTTGAATAATTACTACCCGTAAGGTAGCCAGCTTGGTAAGTTTCATAATATCTCTGACACAAAGCTAACTCTTGTTGATACTGACGATACTCAAAACCAGTAGCACTACTTCCTACTTCTAGTTGAACGCCAGTAATGTAGAAAGTTGCTCCGCTTGTTCCTACTACGGATGTTGCTCCTGTGGCTGAAGTATAGTTTGCTCCAGCCCAAGAACCAGCAGTACCGCTAAATGATGAACCAGAACCATAAGAAAGTCGTACACGCAAACCAATTCCGTTTGTTGCGCCTACCCAAGTTCCTGTTGTATCGCCAGCAATAGTTATACTTACAGAAGTCCAAGTATTAGCAACTGGAATTGAATAAGTAAATGGGTAACTTCTATCTTGTGCGTTATTAGTTAATGCACCGCCAAAAGTTCCTGTTAAAGAAGAATAAACTTGGAATGACAAAGTAACTGTTTTTGCGTTGGCAGTTCCCCAATTACAATCTGCAAAATTAAAGCCTTCAATTCGTTGTTCCATAAAGAAATAATCGCTAGAACCAACAGAATAAGCTGATGCAGAAGTGATTCCTAAATAATTAGGAAAGCCAACAGGTGTAGAAACAGAGCCAGCATTTTGCTGGTATGTTAATTTTCCACTTTGAGAATTATTGTTATACCAACGGTCAATCATATAAGCACCAGCGTTATTTCCGCTAGAAGTGCCGTTGTATTGTGAAATAACCATCGCACCATTTATGATGCGGTTCTTCATAATAGAAGCGTTACCAGCACCTAGATTGCTACCAGCTACGCTTGTACCGATTACATCGGCATTGACTGTTCCGTAAGCCATTATTTAACTCCGTCTAGTTGTTCTTGCGTAGGCTGTGGCAAGGATGGATGACCCCAAAACTTAATATAGTCACCTTTGCCGTCTGAATCGTTTTGTAGTGTGATTACAGTTAAAAAATCCTGTTGTGTAAGGCTACGATATAGAGCCATGATTTTGTCGTATAACATTATGCCGCCCTTACTAATGATGCTTGAAAAAACCCTGCTGAACCACCATTAGCAGAAAGTGTTAAATTACCGCCTGAAGATTGATAACCATATCCTTCAACATAATCCGTTGTTCCATTAAAATAAATTAAAGCACTTGCAACACATAACGGACCAACGCTTGCGTTTGGAATAATAGTTCCATCTTTAAATCTGCTGCCGTTTTTGAAAATTGAAGTTAAACATAATCCTAAAGCTGTGCTACCGAAACCAACAGTTAAATTTACTTGATAATATCCAGCTATAGTTGGTGTAAATCTATAATTTGTAGTGGAATCAAAACAATTAGCTGTGTCAAACTCTTCAGATGGAAATTGAATTTTTGTAAATGTTGTGTTTGATATTGTTTGTGCATTGCTTGGAATATAAGCACTAAACGCTGGCATATTACCGCTAACCATTACTGTGCCAGTAGCATCAGGCAGCGTAGCAGTTTGATTTGAATTGGTTACAGGTGCGGCTAAGGTCATTGACCCTGTGCCACTAGCTGAACCTGATGAAATAAGAGAACTCATAGAATTACCCACCTTTGACCTGTACTTACAGTAACAGTTTGACCTGTAGCTACAGTAATTGGACCTACTGACATAGCATTATTTCCTGTCGCCACAGTGTAACTTGTAGATACTGTTGCATTGTTAAGAACCAATCCATTGTTTGCAATTAGTTGACTAGATTGTAAATCACCTGTACTAGGCTTATAAAGATACTTAGCATTACTTGTATAGACATTTAAAGCTGTGCCTGTAGTTGCATTAGCAAACAAGGGATAAAGATTAGTAGCTGTGGTGGTGTCATTACTTAAAGCAGAACCACCTACAGAACTCCATGCTGCTCCTGTGTAGCCTTCAAACTGAGATGTAGTAGAGTTAAATCGGAGCTTACCACTTGCGCCTGTAGGTTGTTGCGCTGTAGTGCCTACTGGAAGTTGAAGCGCACCTGTACCATTAAAAGCTGAATCAGCAGAAGCGGTAATTGCACCTGTGACTCCTAGAGTAGTGCCGTTCCATGTAAGATTAGCTGAGTCTTGCAATAGACCGCCTGTACCAGCGTAAGTGACACGACCAGAAGTTAATGCAGAGTCTGTTAACGAAGATACTGTTAAAGGGCCTACAGAAGAAGGCGTGATGTTGCCGCTTCCATCCAAATAAACTGCTTTTTCAGAAGGCTGGGTTACAAATACATCTTTAGTACCAGCAGTAAAGTTAACTAGTGAGCCAGAGTTAGATGAAGAAAGAACAGTAGTACGAGCAAGAGTTCCGCTTGAGTAAGTCCCAAGACCCACCTCCCAATTTGGGCCACCTTGGTCAGCGATTGTGTAGTATGTGGTGTTACCGTTACCAATGACTGAAAAAGATTGATATCCTGTTACTGCACCCAAAAGCGTAGCCGAACCTGTACCAGTTACGCTGGTTGTTTCTCTTACACGGTCTTGCAGAACTAAGCTCATACTTTATCCTTTAATAATTCTTTAGCTGGTCGCAGTTGAACTGTAAGTTACCGAAATCGTATCACCAGATGTCGTTGTTTTTGCTACGCTAAAGTTTCCTTCAGAATACAAAGTTCCACCAGTATTACTCTGTGTGCTTGATGCGCCAGAACCCAATACCAAGAAGCAACCATAAACAGTACCGCCAGCACCAGTAATGGTGTAAGTAATTGCAGATGCAGTTGAAGATGTTACGTTTGATGGTGTAGAGCCAGTAGAAGTAGAAGAAGCAAACACGGCTGTACCACGCACTGCAGAACCGCTAACAGTGTAAGCAGTAAATTCTTTGCTAGGCACAATAGTGCTCATTACGTCTGTTGCGGCTGGAGTCAATGAAGCATTAGTCAAACCAAGGTAAGGACCAGTAACACTGTAAGAGCTACCTTTTAACAAGGTATCGAGCATTAACTGTTTGCCTACGGCTACGACTAGGTTAGGAAACTCTTCATTCCACTTTAAATTACCTTGAGCATCACGGCACTCAACGTGCCAATAACCTTCAATACCCATAGTTTCGTTTGTGCCAGCATTGGCTTGTAATGTTGCTACAGCGCTATCGCCACAGCTTCCAATTTCTTTATGCATAATTAATCTCCAGAACTAACAACGGTAGCACTTGTATAGCTACCAATAGATAAAATAGCAGACGTACTAGTCGCTGCTGGGAACTGCACTGTAAAGCTACTATTACAAGTCTTATCAGACCCAAAATTTAAAACAAAACACGCTGCCTTTGTTGTGTAATTGTAGACTAATGCGCCTCTACAAGTAAACGATGCTGGACTCCAAACAGCGTTAGCAAAAGACACATAAGTGGTGTTGTATTGCTGGTTAATTGTGGGAGCCGTTGAAATAACCAAAGGAATACCACCAGCCGTATAACCATTTCCAGTTACTTCGTTCACACTGGTGTAAGCAGCAGTCGTAGGGTTTAAATTGGCATTGGCGTTATACAGGGCAATGTAATAAGTACCAGTTGTAAAGTTTTCATTACCATTTAACAGGTTCTGAGAAAATACGTTACAAGATCCTTGAACGATCATTGTTTCACCATAATACGAGCTTGACCGTTACGATAAGCATCACCACGTTCAAGACCAGTTCCAAGACGATTAAGCTGGGCAAGAGCTTCTTCATACATTTTTTCATAGTAAGCAACCATATCTTGCTCACCTTTCATGAAAATCATAGCTTCACGCATAGCGCCATAAAACAATACTGGGTCATAGTTATCACCTAACCAACTAGTACCAGTTGCGTTTGAAACAGCATTTACTAAAATTGAAAAACCGCTACCAGTAGACCCCAAAGAAGAACAAGACAATACATCACCAACAGCATAAAAATTACCGCCAAACTTAAGGTTGCAAGAGACCACTGCACCTGAGGCAATAAGGATATCAGCAGTTGCATTAGCACCTGAACCTCCTGTTAAAGATACGTTTTGGTATATACCATTGGTATATAAAGAACCACCTGTAATGTTTCCAAGAAGGGATATTTGACCTTGAACAATGGTTGGTGGGTAATAAAAATAATGTAATTCAGCGCTGTAGTTTGTATCTGGTGTTGGACCTAAAATAAAAGATAGCTCATTATTATTGTTGTATTGCGTACCAAAAAGTGCGTAATACTGAGGCATACCAGTACTTGTTGGATTTGGATAAGACTGTCTAATAAAGTTAACGTCTTTGTTTAATAGATAACTGTAATTACCTGATGAATCAATTACAGCCAATGAATATGTTGATAAATAATCTATAGGACAAGACAAATAACTATTTCCAGATGTCATGGTTCCAATAACATTTTTACGCAACGATGGTAATTGAACTGAGTTATATATACGCTCTTCAGCCTCCATTACAAAGACTGGAATATTTGCCACGAACAACTGTTCGGTGTTCTCAGCGTAAGACTGGATATTGTTATATAACTGTTCGTAATTCATAGGGTTTACACTTAAGCCATAGGACCTCTAGACATACGACCTTTAGTAGCTGCACCAGCTCCACGCATTTCAATGCCAGACGTTTTTGGCTCTTTGGTTGTGCCATAGCTAACACCGTTAGGAATAGGATCACGCAGATCTGCATCTTTTACAGATTTAGTAGTTGCATATGGAATATCATCTTCCATAGCTTGGAAGCTCTCTACTGTGTATTTTTTGCCAGACATAGTATGCGGAGCAGCATAGTCAGATGCTGGTTTGTCATTTTTAGCATGACCAGTATGAACAGCTGGGCTATTCTTTTTGGTTGCTTTTACTGATTTATCGTATGCCATGATTAACGACCTCTTCCAGAAGATTTTTGGTTCATTGCACGAGCCATGTTGCGACCTACCGCTTTCATAGCTTTACCTGTCACGCCACCTTTAGCCATTTTAGTCGGCTTCATGCCTGGGTGCATATGATGTTCATGTTTATGCACTTCTTTTTTTGCTTCTTTATCTGCAATCTTAGTTACTTGCTTCTTGTCCATTTTAAACTCCTAAGTTGTTGTAATGGTTACTGTACCGATTGTTATAACAGGAAGCAAGGAATTTGGAGTTAAATAACTGTCAAAATAACTTGCCCCACCTACTGGGTTCCATCCCCATTGAATCTGTCTACTACCGTCTGTTGAATAACCTTGATTATCGATGTTATTCACATTTGGATCATAAGGATTAGTCATTAATCCATACGTTCCACCAGCGTAATAACTCACATCTGGGCGTGGCTCCCGTACAGCTTGTGGATCATTCACAGGATAAAGTCCAAGACTTAACTGTGGCTGATCTGGATCCCAGCACTCAGGACATACTTTAATGTTGTAAAGCTTGGTCTTGATAACTTCTTTTTTCAATTCCTTGAGCATATATCGAAAACCACAACGATCACATTGTGCTATTGCCCATTTGCCAGATGAATACTTATTTGGCATTAGACGAACCTACCTTTTGTACGACCTTTTCTTTCTATGCCATGACCTCGAATAACACCGCCTTTTTTGCGGTTTAATGGACTGTCTGGGTTAAATGGATTATTAGATCCTGGAACATAACCAGCACCGCCACCGCCTTTAGGAGAACTGCCTTTAGGTGTTTTATCGTAATACCCCATGTCCTTTAATCTTTCAGCATAGGTACGATCACGTTCAGCCTCTACTTTAGTTCTGTGTTCTTGAGCCATTTTAGAAGCTTCATCTATAGCTTTTTGTTCTTCAGGGGTAGGCATTATCTTCCATGACCTCCGTAAAAAGACATCCTAGGAACAAAACGAATAGCTGCTTTTTCCCTATCTTCTTGGGAAGCTAAATCCCATTGTTCCATGTACTCAGCTTTGAGCATTGGGATTCTATTAGGGTCTACCCCAGGAATCTTGGATGACAAATAAAAAGCTAAACCAGCCACCATGCATGGGATGAATCTAAATGGAATGTCATTGGTATTAATACCAGTGCCAGCATCCTGAATCCTACGCATACGCCAGTAGACGAATGTGTATTGGCTGCCTGGAGAGTTAGGAGTGGGCCAGACGTTAATACAAGGCAGATTAACCACGCTAATCGAAGCTCCAGTCGCATGAGCAGCTGGGGTAGTACCATTCTGACCACGATAGCAATTTAACAGCTGTGGAGCCGTTGTAGAGACATTTGGGTAGTAAATGATCTCACTGCCAATCTGGATGTAGCCAGTGGCTGCTAAACCTGTCATATCAGACTGACTTAACTGAATAGTAGTGTCGGTAGCACTAATACCAGTTGTAGAACCATTACCGTATAAGGTGTAATTGGTAGGGTTGTTTTGTCCAGACTGGCGGTTAATCCATACTTGAATAGGTCTTCCTTGAGCCAATTTATTAGGCAAAGTCGAGTAAGTGTCCTCGGAAATGCGACTAATATTGATATCTATCTGGTTTTGCAAAGTACCAGTTCGGATAACTTGGCTTAATAAGTCGATGGTATCTATTGGCAAAGGGTAGGTAATCTGTCCAGTAACCATAGGAATTTGACCTTCTTGGATAGTCCAAAGGTTAATTCCACGGTTTGCCCATTCGACTGTTAAAAGATTTAAAGACCGTCTAGCTGTCCTAAAATCATAACCAGTTCTAAGTTCGACACCGCACCTCTCAAACGCCTCTTCAATGAGGTCGTTCATGTTTAGGTCAAATACGGATGTCCCTGAAGTAGCCATTATTTATGCTTAAAGCCTTTAAGAGTTTCTGCTAAACGAGCACGTTGACCTAGCTTGCCAGGTTTTTTAGCAGCAGCAGCCAGTTTTTTCTCAGGGATAGTATGTCCTTCTTTTACTCCCAAAGCCTTACGCAACGCACCAGCTTTTTTGATAGCGTGTTGAATCCATTTTTCTGCCATGATTAACTCGCAACATTTTGTTCTGGATCAATAGGAGCAGTAATTTCAACGGTTGCAGATGCTGGTTCTTCAACATTGATAGTTACGCTGGCTGGTGCTTCTACAGGAGCAGCTTCAACAGCAGGAGATGCTTCAGCTACGGGAGCAACTTGTACAGGTTCTGGTGCTGGAACTAAAGAAGCAGCAAAAGATGTTACCACTGGGGAATCTGAGAATCCCAAAGCTACTTTTTCACTTGCCAAATACGCAGCAAATTCGTTTAACAATTTGTGCTCTTCACCTTCCACTGCATGACCAGCACTTTTTACATAATTTACTACTTTTTCAAATAAGTTCATTTTTTCTTCCTTGCAGCTCGTAAGTTATCGACTAAATTAGGATAAGGTCTTCCAGCTGCTTTAGCCATTGCTTTCGCACTAGCTTTTTTAGCTGAAGACAATTTCTTTGGTTTCCCAAGGTCTTTTGGTCTTGGTTTATCCCAAACTTGCCCACCTTTGGCATAAAACTCAACAGCATCAGGATTATCTTTTCTTTGGATAATCTTTTTGCGTGGCATCTTAGATGGGTTAACTGCTCCCATCCCTCGGCTGGCTCTCATTACTTATGAGCGTGACCGCCACCGCACATTGCTTCAACGTGCTCGTGGTGATGTTTGTGACCATGCATACCGCCATCATGCTCTTTTAAATGCTTTTCGTGAGCGTGATGTTTGTGGATATGACCGCCATGAGCATGACCACCATCATGTTCTTTCAAATGATGCTCAATATGCTCGTGATGTTTTTTGTGTCCGTGTGACATAAATTTCTCCTAATTAACAGTATTTGGTTTTTGTATGACCACGTTTAGCAATGCCATCAGCACGGCTAGATGTAGAACCACCATGAGCCATTTTCTTAATATGACCACCATGTTTTTTACCAGAAATAGAACCAGATGTGCCAATAGTGTTGTCACCATCGTTATGCATCTTTGGTTTGCGATCTTCGGTATGACCACGTTTTTGAACTTTTGATTCGCCAAAACGACCAAGTTTGTTAGAACCAGCTTCAACATCATGCTTCATGTTGCGTGAACCCATAGTTTCTTTTTCTTTCATATGACCACGAGGCTCTGTGCTGGCTTCACGTTTAATAGCACCACCCATTGCATATTTCTTCATATGGGCTTTGCCACCATGACGCATACCAGCTGCTTCGTGCTCTTCTTCTTTAGCAAGTTTACGAAGTTCTTTAGCCTGGTGCATTTCATGTTCTTTTTCAGCATGAGCATGACCACCTTTAGCCATTTTTTTGGTGTGATGACCTTCATGCTCTTTCATATGGTGTTCAGCCATCGCTAAATGGTGATGAGCTAAATGTTTATGATGCTCTTTAGATAGACCACCGTGTTTCATGCCTGGAGCACCTGGCATTGGAGCTGGACCTGCTGGAGCAGCCATTGGAGCAGCGGCTGGAGAAGGCATAGCACGGGCAGCCATCATTGCCATTGCTGGGTTTACGCTACGTTTTTTCATGTTGATTCCACCTTTTTTAAAATGTTTGCCTTTATCGGCTTTTGCAAAATCCTCACCTACCGATTGAGGAACTCCTACTTTTTTGGCAAAAGCCTTGTTGTGGGCTACTGCCTCCATAAAATCATGCTGTCGTTTGGACTTACTTGGCATTATTTATGTCCTTCAATAAACCTGTCAAGCTTTGCTTCAATTCGGTCAAAGCGGTTGATAATTTGGTCCATATCGCTGCGAACTTCGATTTTAGTAATGTAATCACGAGCTATCTCCTCACGAGTTTTATTCAAAAGGATGCCTTGACGTGCAAGCTCATCAGCTTTCTCTTTAAGCACAAAGCTCACGATAGCACCTAAAACATATGCTACTACAGTTAATATCTCGAATATGGACATTTAACATTTCCATTTTCTTAAACTCTTATTAATTCTACTATCTGGATCTTTAGCTGTTTTTTCTGATGTTAACTTAGACTTCATGCCTTCCATACGAGAACAGAATGATTTTTTTCTAGAGCCACCTTCTGGTTGAGGAGGCTTTAGATTCGAGCCAGTAGCCGCATTATACTTAGCACGACCTTTGGCGGTAAGCCCAGCGCCCTTAGATACAGGCAGCTTTTCACCACGACCAATCGCAAGAGAAGGTCCTTTTTTCTTAGCCATAAGTAATTGATATTGCACTTAATGTTGCGCCAACAACGTAAATACCGTTATAACAAAGAATACCTTCACCAGGAAGTAATACTTGAAATGGTTGAACGGCTGTAGAAAACTTAAACTGATACACAATAGCACCATTAGTGTCTGTGCCATCATAAATAGTAAAAGTACCACCTGTACCATTACCAATAAAAACAATAGATTTTAAGCGAGTTCTACCTGTATATAGTTGCGCAGGTAAAGTACCAGCATATGCCGACTTGACGTCATATTGCATTGTCATAATTAATCTCCTAAAGTTTAAAAGGAGGTAGGGTTTGTACTACCCCCGAAGATTAATTAGTCAAAGTTACCGTATGGGTAAGTTGTACTTGTACCAATGTTCATATCATTCTGGTTGTAACGAATTGTTACTTCAACTTGACCAGAAGACAGACCAGCAACAGATGTAGTCATACCCAAAGTTACAACTACTTGGCTAAACCATGAAGGCTGTTGACCAGGTTGTAAGTTTTGGAAATCTTGCAAAGTAGCGTTGCTATTGGTTAACTGTGAACCAACATAAGTTGCTGTGTAACGCTGTGTAGCTGGACTAGAGATGTTAGCAAATGTTGCATAAACACCAGTAGATGTTGCAAAGTTGTTAGAAACATATGGTTGGATCGCAGTTACTGCCAAAGGTGTACCAGCGCTATCTTTAGGAACTGTACCAATATCAAGGATAATGTCAGTGATATTGCAGCTATATGGTAGATAGAACACTGCGCCACGATAAACAAGAGTTGTTGCATCAGCTGTTGGAGCAGATGCTTTAGTAGGACCGTTTGTGCTATATACACCAGATTGTGGGGTGTAAATAGTTGCAGCACTGTTTGGAATGTTATTTGAAGCTACAAATTGACCAGAACCACCACCATAGTTAGCACCAGGTGCAGTTACTGAAAAATCTAAAAGTGCGGTTTGAACGAGGTCTGTATAACCAACGTCACGTTGTGGACCAAAACGATTATCACCCGATAAAATCGGACCATCAAATGTACTGCGACCCATAATAGGCTCCTTATGCAAAAGTACTTATGCCGATCTTTGCATCGTCTGCTGGGGCAGTGGTGGCATAAGTGAATCACCCAGATATAACAAGTTTACTACTTTATACAGTTTGTGCAATCTTTTTTCAAAAAAAATCCCCAGTTTTTTAGGCTGGGGATCAAACTCCTCACGAGAGTTTAGTATGAACCGTAAACACCTAATGGATCAGAAACACCAAAAGAATAACGCTCACGAGACTTGTATCTTACGTTACCAGTATCGAAGTCGCCATCCATAGAGTTCTGGAGTGGTGTACGAACAAACATCTTCAAACCGTTTGGAACATCAGTGGTCAAGAACCATGCGTTGGTTGCGGTCAAGAAGTGGTTAATTGCGTAACCTTCTGGAACTGCACCATTGTTCTTAATTGCATTGATGTCGTTGTTGTTTGTACCAACACGCAATTCAGTTTCAAGCAAACGAGTTGCAACGAACTGTAATGCAGGTGGAATAATCAACTTCTTCGGTTTTGCAGCGATCAACAGACCACGTTCATCTGTCCAAGCAGCGATTTGAATAACAGCGTTTTCCAGCGCAGTTTCGTTCAAGTCAGCAGGAGTAGATGGAGTGTTGGCGTTAGTACCACCAGAAATCAAAGGATGTGCAGTAGAGAACAAAGGCTGACCGTCACCATAGGTGAACTGGCTATTAAAACCGTTATTCAATACAGCAGCAGCTTTAACCTGTTTGGTGTAAGCCATAGCACGAGCCAAAGCCTTGGTATAGCGACCAGATAACGAGTCATACAAGTTATCTTCGATTGCCTCTTCAGTCAAACTGAAGCCCAAAGCGATAGTTTCATGGTTGTAACGAGCTGTCCATGCTTCTTGTCCGTTGTCATAAGCGATGGCTTGGCCTTCGTTTTTGACTGGAGCAGCTGAAAAGCCTGACAGTTTTGTTTCTTCTTCAAAAGAACGCTCAGAGGTCTCGATTTCATAGATCTCTTTGTGTTCTTCACCGTAACGAGCATACTCAAGACCAAACAGGGCGTTTAATCCAGGTAATAGCTCTTTTAGTAGTTGTGCACGAGAAATAGCCATTTAAATGCTCCTTAATTAAACACCATTGGCATTGAAGTAGCTGTGGTAACCGAAGTTCCAAGTTACTAATGCTTCTGGGTAGCCAGTGAAAGAAAACTGTGCAGCTGTCGACTGAGCTGTTGTTACAGCTGTGTTGATAGTTACAGTAGTGCCGTTTACAGTTGTTACATAGGTATTGGAACCAGCAGTAATGCCAGGACCAGAAATAACCATACCTGGGAGGATTGCAGTGTTAGCAGCAGATAAAGTGATCGTTGTGCTAGAAGATGTAGCATTTTGGGTCACTGTAACAGCTGAAGCAGGTACAACGCCTACGATACGGAAAGGAGCCGATGTAGTCAAAGGTGTAATCGCTGATGTGCTTGTGGCAGCAGCAGAGATTGCAATACCAGCAGATGAATCGCCAGTAGTTGTCGAACCAGTGTTACCAGCAGCAGCACCAATGTAATAAGCATTAGAACCAACGAAAGCTGGGTTTAGGTATTGAATGGTTGTAGAACCACCAGTACCAGCTGGGTTAGACAAACAAACTGCTTGGAAAACAGCTTGAGGATCATCAACAACATAACCAATAGCATCTGGAGCTGTTGTAGAAGCTTGCCAGAACTGATAACGATTTTTACCGTAGATTGGACCACCAGTTGTTGAATACTCGCAACCAACAAACACGCCAATTGTGCCGTTAACAGCAGAAGAAGCATTGTATGCCAATGTTGAAGATACTAAGTTACCAATGTTTGCACCAGTACCAATTGCTACAACGTCACCGTTGAACAAGCTAGTACTGTAACCGTTGGTGATAGGGAACATACGGGTAGAACCCGCAAATACACGACCACCAATAAGGTTAACTGGCTTTAGCCCGTAAGGGGCTGCTACTGTAGGATAAGCCATATAAATCTCCTAATAAGTTAAGAACCTTTACCAAATGACACTGTAGACTTCCGTTCTTGGAACAGAGGCATACGAGAATCGCTTTGCCGTAAAAAACTATTGTCTACTGCTTCTGCATTTTTTTGGGTTTGGTTAGCCTCATAATCCATCCTTGCCTTCACAAATTCCTCAGGAATTTTGCATAACAGTAAACCACCGATTTCGATATTGTCTTTGTATCGACTATCTGGATCGGTCAACATTCCATATTTCGGTTGCTCTTCAGCTCTGACTGCTTCCCAGCCTTCTCTTAGTTTGGAAGATAAGTTGCGAGGGTCAGCGTTGTTAAGCATCGAAACCCTAACCCAGCGATAAGCATAACCTGCTTGCTTGTCTGGTTCAGGTAACAACTCAGGGGGTTTCCACGCCATAGGGCGAGCCTCTTGTTGTCTTGTTTCAATTTCACGGGGGGTACGATTGTTATTAGCCATTTTGGGACTCCGTTTTAACTAGTTCGTTGTAATATTGCTCTGGCGTAATTTTGAATTTCTTAGCCAGTTCCATTTGACGGGTGTTTAATGTGATCTTTTTTGAAGACGTTGACCTCGTTGCTGGAGCAACCACCGTGCTTTTACGAGTTGTAGCAGGAGATTTGGTTCCTGCTTCTTCCCCAAATTTCTCTGGGAAACGTCTTCTCATTTCGGTATCTATAGCGTTCCAGTAATGATCGGAGCCTGTCGGGACTCCCTCACGTTCCAGCCGCTTATGGATTCCCATAGCGAGAAAACTCATGTCATCGTCAGTGCCGTACCATTTGTTTTTGTCAAGCCACGATTGGGTTTTTGAGTCCAGTCGTGTTGGTTGGCGCTGCTGTTGAGGTATTTGTACATCAACTTCAGAAGATTGTAAAGTATTTTCGTCATATTGTGGAATATAACGATCCATCTCTCGAGCTTTAAATTTAATTTCAGTTAAACGCTCTTGAGCTTCTACTAAACGCTCTGCATCGCCAGAGTCATAAGCCTCTTTGTATGCACGTCTTGCTTGATCAAGATCAGAGGCAATTTTTTCTTTAGCTGTTGATACATACACCTTTTCGCCATCAGAAAGTCGACCTTTAAGCCGTTTGTTTTCTTCAAAAATGGTGTTAGCAACCCGAACAGCTTCTTCGTTTTCACGCTGGATAGCTTCTTTAGCCCTGCGTTCATCGTTAATTAGCTTTTTCATCTGCAAAAGGCGTTGTTTTGCCTCTTTAGAATAGGCTTCTAAGTCATCATTGTCGATTTCTTCAACGATTTCTTTAGGAAGCGGTGCTGCATTAATACGATCTTCTTCTGGGGTATCGTCAACAATCTCTAATTCAACCTCTGGTGGGGTTGCATCATCACTTTCCAAAAAAGAAAAGTCTTGTTTTTCAAATTCAGCCATGTTTTTTCTCCTTAAACACGAGTAATTCCACGAGGATCTTCAACTACAGCCTCGACAGAATCGTCATTAATTAATCGGAACTCACGACCATGAATCTTTAGGCGTGTGCCAGTGTTTGGTCTGGCAAGAATAAAGTCACCTTCTTGGCACCAAGGACCAGTAGGAAACTTTTTTTCATCTTTGTAGCAATCAGGTCCCATTTTGATAACAAAAAAGACGGTGGAAAGCACTTCTTCCATTTGCAGTGTGGCATCCGCTTTGAGGATTCCACCAGCGTGTTCTTTTTCAGCATCAGGAATACCAACAAGCATACGATAGCCTTGTGGCATGGGTAGTTGTCTTGCTTTTTCTTCACCTGTTTGAGGCAAAGTCGTTACGTTACTCACATCATCGGGGTTTGAGCCGATTAGTATTTCACTCATCAAAATTCTCCAAGTTCTTTTTAAGGTCTGAAATGTACATCCTTACAGACAGAAGACCCGTTATCTGTCCGCAAGTCTTTTGGTAGTCAGCGTAGTCTTTGGCTACACCAGTACCAAGGGACTCTTCCAAGTCCCTTACTCTCACATCTACCTGTTTGAGGAGATGATCTAGTATTTTTTCCTTCATTCAATTTCCTTTTTGGTTTTTTGAGCTTGGGTTTTTGCCATTTCAGCTAAGATTTTGAGCTTCTCTGACTGGCGTTGTTGGTTCATTTGGGCTTTATTACTTCCTATTTGATGACCCAATTTCATGCCTTCTAGCTCTTGTTTAGCAGCAAGGTTGGCTTTATCAGAAGCAGTTTTTGCTCCCACTTGCATACCAGCAATTTCTTTTTGCGCTGCAATACGCATCTTTTCAATTTCAATTTGATCAGCTTTACCAGCTGCATCCATAGCCAGTTTCTTCTGCTTAATGTCGATTTCCTGTGCTTTAAGCTGTAATTCTTTCATCTGCATCTGAACAATAGGATCTTGAGCAGCTTGCTGTGCCTGTTGTGCAGCCACCGCAGTCTGGTTCTGTTGCAATAGATTTTGAGCAGCTGGGACAGCCAGACGAGCAATTTGCATTTCTTGTTCTGGAGTCATATGAACATCTGGATCATCGTCATCAGAATACGGAATGTTAATGCCCATTTGCATCTGCATTTGTCGCATATATTCAAGACCAACGTGTTCAGTAATGTGAGCTTGCATCGCTTGAATCATCATTGGAGCTTGTGGGTTTTGACCAATGGTTTGTTTGATCTTTGGATCATTCATAGCAGCCATATGAATCTGGATATGGGCTTGATGGTCTTGACCAATAAACGCTTTGAGTGGTTTGTTCTTTAAGGCGTTGACGTTTTCCGTTACTGGATCTGTAGGCTTCATGTCTTCTGGCAATGGAACCAACTTCTCTAGGTTCTTAATGCCGATGACTTCTAACATTTGGCGATGTAAGTAAGGAAGGTTATAAAGCTGGGGAGCCGTCTGACATAACTGTAGGGCAGCTTGATACTGCACTACCTTTTGGCTCATGGTTGCTGCGTTTGGATCTGATACGGGAATGATATTGACCATATCGTAGTCAGATTTACGGGCTGTACGATTACCGCTGGTAGGCTGGTAACTGTAATCTTCTGGGGCGTAGTCAGCAATAATTTTTTTGAGCAGCTTAAATTCTTGCTTCATGGAGTAATGAATACGAGCTTGAATCGCAGACATGACTTTAAGTGTGCGTTCTAAAATTGCTAAAGTCGTACCCACTGGAGCTTGGCTGCTCATGTCCGATGCTTTTAAATCGCCAGAAGAAGCAAAACGTCTACCTTCTTCTACGATTTGATTGAGCAACGTCATTAAAGTCTGGCTTGGCTCTTTGTATGGCAATGGCATGATGTTGTCTTTCATCGCACCACTTGGAACATCTACGTCACGGAACTCACCTGGAGCTATCGGGGTATCGTCACCTTTGACACGCAACCCACGAGTCTTAAAGCCTCCAGGAAGATTGGACAATGACCCTGCATCAACCAGCTGACGAAGAATGGAAGTGCCCGATTTAGCAAAAGCTCCAATAAGATGAATAAGCCCGAAATGATAAAAGCCGAAGCCAGGGATATAGCCATAATGTACAAAATGCTGGCGTTTTTGGTGTGTTTTGTCATCTGGATCCCAGTTTCTACGGATTGCTAACACCTGTCCGTTTGATTTTTCAATGGTTACAACATAAGGAAGAGCAATGCCTGTTGGTTCGCCATGCTTATCTGTGTGCTCAAAACCTTCTAAATCAAGGTGGCAGTGCATTTCAAGGACTTTAAAACGGTCATCAGTAGATGCCCTAAATCCTAATTTTTCTGCAATTTTCTTTTCAATTTCATCTAAGACGTTATCTGGCGATCCTAGATTTAAATCACGATAGAACCCTTCATACTGTAGGCGTTTGAGTTCATTTTCTGTCTTACGCATCACATGAGTAATGCGTTCTGCGGATTCAAGACTAGAAGCACCGTAAGGCACAACCAGATCTTCAGCAGGAATATACATAGATACTTGACGATCTAGGCTTGGATCTACATAAACTTTTTTAAAGCCGTTACCTGAAAGCCCTACACCCCAGAGCATACGCTCATGTTCAGGGCGAAACTCTTGCATCACGTCAGTTAACTCATGGTTCATGTCTTCTACAACACGCTCCATCGCATCTTTTTTCTCTGATGTTTCTTTACCAACAATCTCGCCCTTGACTGGACCAGCAGCTGGAAAGGTTTCCATGATGGTTTCAGATTGGAATTTAATGACGGCTTCGGCTAAGACTGGGTGGTAAACACCGCAAGCACCTTCCCAAGGTTCTGAACGCTCTTCAATCTTTAAGCCAAGAAGTTCTAAGCCATCAACATAGGTTTGAATCCAGTCACGTCTAGAATCAATGTCCGATTGAAAATCTTCTAAGAGTTCGCTGGCAATCTGTAGTAAAACCGATTCAGGCAAGTATTCAGCAAGGTTTGCATCAAAGTCTTCAATCTCCTCGCCTTCCATTTGGATTTCCATTCCACCAACTTTTACGTCTACCTCTTCAGGGTCAACAATTTCAATTTCAACATCTGGTCCTTCTAAATCAGGTAGACCTTGGGGGGCTGCATACATTGCTTTATCGATTGACATAAGGATCCTTAGTAATAACCTTTTTTACGCCTAAATTCTTGTGGCTCATCTGGCTCATCGCTTTGCAGCGTAATAAAGCCACCTCTTCTAAATCTTAACAGTGCTTGGGTTGTGGAGTCTACTAAGTCATCGTGATCTGAATTGGGAAATGCTGCTAATTCCTCTACTACTTCTTCAGCCCAGCGTTTTCTTGGTGCCCAAATTTTACCGCTTGCAAACAAATCAGATACGCTATTAACACGAGATATTTTATCGTTACCCCTAGTCGGTGTAAACTCTTGAACAGGAATACCCATCCTTCTAAGTTCAAATATAAGTGGAGCACCAGATGCTTTCGCTTCAACAATGAACGAATCTGGTTCCCAGTCTTTATACATATCATAGGCTCGCTGTTTAAGAGTGGGGAACTCCATTCTCTCTTTAAACGCATCCAATAAAATGATATTAGCATCCGTTTTATCTTCATTTAGGTAAAAAACTCCCCAAGTCGTACACGCTGAATAGTCAGCCCGTTCTGATTTTGTAAATGCCGTATCCCAAGATTGGATGATGTAATCACAAGGGGGAGGGGTTTCTTTATCCCAGACCCTCCACCATTCCCGTTTAACAAGAGCACCTTCTTCAGAGGTCGGATCTTGTTGATACTGGGCTTGCCACTTGGAAAGCGGTAGTTCTATCCTTAGTTTATCTAATTCCTCGTAGCTCCAAAACTCAGGCCAAAGGGGTTTTTCGTTTCTTTTAATCGCTGGAAGGCTGATGATTTCCCATTCATCACCGTCTCTGTCCACCATCGCTTGGCAGATTTTTCCTGTTAGGTCTCGTTTAGACCAACGGGTCATCACAACTACAATAGATCCTCCAGGCTGCAAACGCTGGCGAGGACCTGAAGTGTACCACTCGTACACCTTATCAAAAACGCTAGGGTCCCCAGCTGCAAGTGCTGCTTCTTGCTCGGAATGAGGGTCATCAATAATAAGAAGATCAGCACCTTTACCAGTAACAGTACCGCCAACACCAATAGCAAAATACTCCACGTTAGCATTAGTACTCCAACGACCAGCAGCCTTGCTATAC
>Ga0208379_1000040_pt1 | contig 62813 bp, 80 predicted proteins | sample CryBogCBE02Aug07_FD_184559 | JGI IMG/M metagenome (GOLD analysis project Ga0208379, IMG submission 184559) | Freshwater microbial communities from Crystal Bog, Wisconsin, USA - CBE02Aug07 (SPAdes) | ecosystem: Environmental > Aquatic > Freshwater > Lake | place: Crystal Bog, Wisconsin, USA... | reverse complement strand
TCTTCTACCTCTTTATCAGCTCCATTGATTAATACCTCCCACTCAGGGTTTGCTTTTACATATTCTACTAAATTAAATAACTCAGTATGCAATTTATCATCAAGTATTGTTTTACCCTCAGACTGTTTCTCAAAGGCAGCAAATATTTCCTTACCCTCTTTGGTTCTTTTGTCCACTGGCGGCATGATAGTAAACTGATTGCCGAACTCTTGTGGCTCAAGCAACATGCAATGCAATGCCTGACCATAGGTTAATGCTGGTGTTGTTTCTTTTGGTTTGTTTCTGTAGTTAATGAAATGTTTTGGTGAAACGCTGAACGCCTTTAATGAGCTATAGCTCAATGGCCTTTCGTTTAAATCTTGTAGATTCATATTAGTTTATTTTAGTTATTGTTTTAGAAACTCTTATTTCCATTGTTGTATCGTAAACTGATGATAGTAAAGCTAATAATACCTCAGCATCCGAATAGTCTATTGCAAGCTCTTGATTATTTACATTAATAGTATACCCATCCCCATGCTCAGTAATTGAAGCAATCTCTTTGCCTGCTCCAAATTCAGATACATTTGAATTGAATAAGGTATTTACTTCTAGGTGGTATTCGTTTTTAGATTCTACCACATCGTACTCATGTCTGATTGGCTCATCATTAATAGACTTGCACCATACTTCTTTTTTCATGTTGTTTGTTTTAAAAATGCCCCCACCGAGATAACATCAAACACCCCTATTTGTTTGTTAATAATAATTGTGGCGAGGGCAATAATTTATAATTTAAAAAATTTTACATATTCAATATCAACCGAATAGAATAATAAATCCTTTTGTTTGTACTTATCAAACTTTCTTTCTAATATCCACTTATCATTGGTCTCATCTCTTATGGATGCGAAATGGCTCTTGTCTTTGCTTAGGATAATATGAACATTAGGCTTTGGGTCTTTTGAATTGTATCCCGTATACGAGTTAACAATCATTGTTTTGTAAGGCCAATTAGTAAGATTAAATGTAATCCCACTATGCTTAATTTCTATTATCAAGGTCTCTCCATCTTTTGTTATAAACAAGTCTCCCTTATCAGCATACTTAGAGAATGCCCCAACCGTATGTGGTGCAATCACAAGATCTGGCATATAGGCATCGTACCCATGCTTTTCAAAATATTCCTTGAATAATTCTACTGCCTCTTGAGACTTTATCAGCCTCTCTTTAAATTGCTCGTAATTCATCTTCAAAGGCATTTATTGTCTTAAATATTTGCATGGCTACTTGGGGTACAATAGCATTACCATACGCCATTATTGATTGCTTTCTCCAATTAGAAAAGGTAATAGAGTCCAGTTCGCGGGGAATCCCATCATAGATTCCACAAAGAGGGGGTTGAGTTGGGAATTGGCTGAAGTCAAATTCGGTGTTCCATTTAGAATCCGAGCTGATTGTTCTAGACTCAGCCCCATCTCTTGACCCGATCTTGTTATGTTCTTGCCATCCGTTAGTGTCCTGTCCCCCTTGTAATCCCTCGTGCATGGAGTTGGTAACATTCCTAGTTTCGCCATTTGTTTCAATGGATTCTGAAGATTGACTCCCTTGGCTTTGTGCCTTGCTTGAGCCGCTATGAATGTCTCTTCCGTTCTTGCTGTGTTCCAATCGTAAGCCGTTGGAGTAGGCAACAAACCAAACTCTGAATCGTTGGTGGGGAGCGTTGACGCTTGCAGCTGGAATAAGAAACGATTGTACCTCATATCCTTGGCTTTCCAAGTCAGAGTACACCTCGTGGAATACCATCCCTTCATTCCAACTAACAAGTCCACGAACATTTTCGCCAACAACCCATCGTGGTTGGATTTCTTTAATGACTCTAAGCATTTGTGGAAAGAGATGTCTTTCATCGTCCTTGCCTTTCCGTTTTCCTGCTGAGCTATATGGTTGACATGACCATCATGGGAACCCTCCGCAAACAATAGTGTCTGCTGAAGGGCTCCATCTTGATTTTTTAAGTGTTTCATAATTTAATGTGTGTATATCATCATGATGATATGAGTTAGGGAAATGGTGTTTAAGAACTCTTCTACCAAATGGATTAATTTCGCATGATAATACATTATCCCATCCAACTGATTGAGCTGCAATTTCAAAACCACCTATACCACTAAATAGACTTATTACTTGCATATTATTTAGTTAATAGTTCGCTTACCTTCTTGCTGATTTTGAACTTCTTTCTAGCATCAGCTAAGGTTGCTTTGCCATCTTGTATAGCCTTCTTAACCTTCTCAAATGATTCAGACTTCTCATCTAACCATGGTAGGTTGTTGTCTACAGGAACCTCTACCTTAGTAGGTTGAGATGAGGCATTGCCATCATCATCTTCATCAGCAATAATTAAGTTCAATAAACCACTCAATGAATATCTCTTAGCATAGCTTACAGCCGAGCCATATTCTTGTGGGGTATTCTTCTGAACAATGATTGGGAATACTGATGATATAGATTCATTGGTTGAGGCTTCAATTACATCGGTCATTACATACAAACCATGTTCGTTTGTAATATTCTTTTGTACGATTACCAAGCCATACTTGGTTAGGTAAGGCTGAATGTGATGCTGAATGGCATCTAGGCTTGCGTACTTTGATTTGAAATAAGGATTGTCAGCTGACTTCCTTACTGCTGGGCATTCACTTTGGAATCCCACTAAAGCTTTTAATAATGCTTTCATGTTGTTTATTTTGGTTTATAAATTTTCTCCTTTCTCAGTTCTTAATGGTGTGCCGGCTATACCATGCTTCCAAAAAGAATTAAGTATTGTAACTTCAATTGTTTCCATAGCCATCTCAATCATCTCTTCCTTATGATCTGGAGATACAATGGTGGCTTCTAATAGTTTTCGTACACTTTGTCTAGCATCAGCTACAACTGTGTCTTGTACATCTTTTATCATGATAATTATTTTAGGTTTGTAAAGTTATATACAAATGTGAATTAAACAAATTATTTAGTAGGTTTTTTTTCAAATTCTTGTAAAATTTCTTTACTAACCTCAGTATCAAGTTCTTTTAACTTTTCAAACTTTGTCAAGGCATTTGGCCCTTCCATGGTGGAGTATATGCAATCATAATATGTGCCATTCCATTTCTCAATGTTATACCATATTGTTCCTTTGATATGATTTGTTTCTTTAATTAGTCTGATTTTCATTTGGGAATAGTTTAATTGTTTTAACTGGATTGCTTTTCTTTACGATTGACATAATTTGTTTGTAGGCTTCGCTATCATATAATAACGAATGATTAATTTCTGTAATGATTAATCTTTTTTGCACCTCATCCATTAATTGATATTTAGTCATTTGATTTCATTTTGATGAATTAATTTAATTGTAGGCTTTTTGTTCCAAAACCTCTTTACAAACTTGTAGGTGTTGCATTCAGAACAATAATGCTTTTCTCTTAGGTACTTGCCATCTTTTGACTTGTACTCGTCTAATAGCACCCATTTATGCTGATGCTGATTCATTAGACTCAGAATTTTTCTTATCATTTTCTTCTTGTTGGTTAGCTAATAGAGTATCAAATGTCCCAATCATAAAGATTGTTATGGGCATTAATGCCTTTTTCTCTTTACTTAGTTCATTGTAGTCTTTCTTTAATTGGTCGTAGTTACTTGCTACGAAGGTCGCCAAGGCGTGTAAGATTTGATTTTTCATCTTTGTTTATTTAATTATGATACAATAGTTTCTTCCCAAGTTCCAATTGAATCGCCAGATACAATCCTTAGAATGCAATGGTAGGCATCCATATAGGATTGGAAGCGTATAGGTTTATTAGAATCTTTTATGGGATACCATCCATGCCAATTTTTATTGATGAATAGCAGTTTTTTTATTGCGCTGATGATAGTAATCTTTTTTACCTCTATGGTAAAATAGTTCATGTCATCGGTTATGTATGCGCCTTGCCAACAATGTTTTATAATACGATACTTCATATTAGTTATCTTTAGGATTATTAAAATTGTCCATATAATAATAGGCTGCATTGATTATCCTCTCAATCAGCTCATCATCAGTTAGATAAACCAGTTCCGAGGAGTCATACTCATCAGCTAGTAGAATCTCCAATGCCTCTACGAGGTCTCTTCTTTTCATACTCGTTCAATTTGGGTGTAATAATAGTCATACCATTCATTAAAGGAATCTTGTGCCTCATCCGTATAGGTTAGGATGTCAGCCTTTGGGTCATCTACATTAACCCATACCTGATCCTCATCAGCACCAAGTTCCATCTTCATTCTTTCGTGAGCCAACTCACTAGCCAACTCAACGACATTAATTGTTTTGTTCATGTTTTTTATTTATTAATTCTATTAAATGTGGTTGTGTAAGGTGCATATTTTCTTCCCACTCTATGTCTGATATTATATCATCAACCTCATCATCTGATGGCTCAGAATTGCACGATATGGTGCAATAAATAGCATCTCCGACATATAGTTGTAGTTCGTGGGTATGTTCATTGTAGTATGAACTGGTTATTATTAATTTATCCATATTTAAAATTTAATTTGATGATAGTAAAAAAGCCCCCCTACACCTAGAAAGATCGGGGGGATATTTATTAACAATGAAAACTAATTGAATTCAGTATATACATTCTCTTTCTTATCAATGCTCTCAATATGTTTCACATCATCTAAATACATTTCGTATTCACAATCGCTACACATATCACAAGCCCACTCTCTATTGTAAACTACATCGTCTACTTCCTTCCACTCATTACAGCATTCACAAATGGCGTAGTCAAACCCTTCGCCAGACTCAGTAACTTCCTCAACCTCAAACTCATCTTTGTTGTATTTGTATGTTGTCTTGCTATTACTGACTTTATCCTTATCATACCAATCATCAGCCCAACCACCATAAGGTTTGTAGTTGTAGGTTACTCTCTCTCGCTTGTAAGAGGTGTTAGAGAACCATGCACCCTTGTTAGACCACTCGCCAGCTTTCTCATTAAGAATAAAGTAGTCGCCATTGTCATCAAGGAATACAAACTTATTACCAAATCCTATGGTGTACTCAATCATATTCATAATAGCATTGTTCTTATAGAAGTTATAAGGCAATGGCTTCATGAGATTGTTGTTGAATATTTGGGTATCGTTTTCCTTGCTACCACTTGGCACATCAATATCTAATATACCATTGTGACAGAAGTATAGGTTCTTATGTACCTTGAATGGGTGGCAATTATATTCATTGATACCACCACTCGTTGCGATACGGAAGTGAATAACAACAGCTGAGTCATACTGACTAGCTTCGGTTATATACTCATAGAACTTCTCAAAGGATTTCATTTCCTTCTTAACGATTATCTTTTTATTGTGGGCATACATAATACCCCCGCCATGACCATTGTTATCCCAACAGTTTTGTAAATATTGTTTACTGATTATATTACCCTTTGGTTGTACTGCAATTACACACATGATTATAAGTTTTTTAGTTTGATGAATTTTTTAAGCATCGTATATTCCGATGACTGATTAATATATTGTTTGAATTGTTCTATTGATGTATCCTTAACATCTCTAGTGAAGTTGAATAAGGCATGAGTGAACTCAATGTTCTTCATAAAGGATTGGTAGTTCAATGTACCCCTAAAGATTCGTAGTTCAATCGTGCTATGATTTTGTAGATTGATTGCCACATATCTTCTAGAGTTACCATCTTTCTTCTTAGCCTTGTAGATGATTGAGTTGTCATTCTCTTCCTCAATGGTTGCCCATCTCTCAAGCTGTTCGGTCTTGCGTTGGGATATAGAGGTAACAAAGTCTTTGTTGTCTACAAAGAACTTGATGAACCTATATAGTTGCCAAGTACCAAAGGCTTTCTTTGTTAGATGAATGTGCATACCACAAGTGGTTGAGTCGTATGAACGATACTTAGAGGCAATTAATTTGTCAAGCATACTCTTGAATACATCTACCTTATTCTCTTGTATGTAATCTATGGTCATTGGATGTGTTACAATCTCAAAGCCATTGTTAAGACTACCATCGCTTTTAAAGTAGTAGGATGAATGCTCTATCTCCTCAGCCATTTGCTTGAGTCCAATTCTACTCTCGTGTCTCTCTACCTCTAACTCAATACCGAAGTATAAGGCATCAGCATCCTTTAGCTTCTCATCCTTAGCCTTAAAGAATATAGGCGTAGGCTTATATGAGTAACTGTTTATCTTAGCCCCACCACGATTTTCAGAGCATCTATTACAACACCATTGGTCGGAGTCATCCTCATCGGAGTTGGAGCAGTAGTCCATAGGCCATTCATTACAGCAATCGCAACATTCAAATGTACCTATGCTATCCCTACAGCCTTCGCAAATTGTGCCTATGGTACGAACAATCCAACGTTCATAGTAGTCGGATATATACTCGTTACATCTATCACAATAGTAGGCGTGATTGTCGGTGCAAGATTCGCACCACATCTCTTCGCCAGCTCTTGTGTCTACCCTATAAAGGCTGAGGTCATCGCCTCGTTCCTCACAGCGTTCACAATATTCTAGGTTACCATAACATCTCTCACAATAGATGTCGCCTTCATTACTACATGAGTCATCGTTGCTGATTGCCTTGTGGCAATTACAACAATTAGCATAGTTGTCTTCAAAACATTTTTCGCATACCAACCCATCTTCGGTATCAACTGCATCGCAGTCTTCGGTAGGCTTACTACAACTAGAGCAGATAATCGTATCGGTTACCTGATCCTCTAGAGGTTCTAGATTCTCTTCCATACATAAAGTTTTAAGGTTAATAAAAGATTTCCTATCTCATTTGCCGAGATTAAAAGGATGTTAAAATGGCTGTTAGAGTCGGGGCATAATCCGACTAGGTGGAGTAGTTGCTCCATAGTTTTCTAGGTTTAAAAAGTAAAATTAAGATACCAATTCCTAATGAAATGTTAAAGTTTAAAAGGATGCCTTCATCCCTTTGCATACGCCATAACCTTGTCGCTGAGATGCTCTCGTAATCCTATCAGCTAGTTCCATTGGTAGGATTTGGATGGTGTTCCCAGTTTTGTGGTTGGTAATTGGCGCACAGCCTACTCTTTTTGTATCGCTACATTTCACGCAATACGAGTAGCCGAATTTTGTTAGTCTAAGAAGTGGCATACTTTTCCCACATCTTGTACAGCTTGTTTGCTCCATGTTTTATTTTGTTTGAATGATATAAAGTTGTTCATTGTACCAATGTATATGGGTTACCTTACGCCCATTATATTTGCCATCCTCTATCCAACACATCTCTTTCATCAGCTCATTCGCCTCATCTATGGATACGACATCCGACTTATAAAAAGTCTTTTCGCCTTCGGATCTCGCAAAGGCTTCTAATCTTGGTTCTAGCTTTTCAATATGGTGGGAACGATAGTCCGACCTATCTAATAATAGGTAGTAGTTTGGTAGTGCCATAACATTGATTTATTCAGCTGAGTAATCGTATATATCACTTGCTGATGGTTTATAAATTGATTTAACTTTCTTAATAAATTGGGCTACTTTCTTTGAGTTGTCTATCTTATCCAGTGTAACCTCATACTTTATTCTATACAAGGTATTGGGTATTTGCTCCCATAGTAATAGGTAACTTCTGCCGATCTGGATGTGGTAGAAATCGTCTATAACAATTTCGGCATCCGTTTCTTCCCAATAGTTTTCTTCAGTAAATTCTCTTACAACAATGTTGTTTGCGACTAATAAGTCATAGATAATTTTAAGCATTTTCTACATCATTTAAAATTTGATTTAATATTTTTTCTTCTTCCTTCTTTAACAGTTTTTGGTATACTTTTAATAGTATAACATCGTCCAAATCCTTTGAGTCTTGAATTTGGCTGATAAGTTCAGCTAGTTCTTGGTAGGTATATGGCTTCATGTTATTTATTTTTAGAGTAAAAGTTTTCATCAAACGACTCATAAAAAACAATGCCTAAAAATACCGACCAACAAATTGTAAAGATTGTGGCATAGAATGGGTGCATAGAAACATCCCTAAAGTTGCCACCAAATAACCAAACGATTGAAGGTATGATTGCATAACCTACAATAAAAAAGCCTACATATAGTAGGCATAGGATTGAAAATCTTGCTATCTTTTGCATGATATTGTATGCCATTTTTACGACTCGGCTGTCGTTTAGCTTATATTTATAATTGAATATTACGGCTTAACCGATATAAAAAAAGAAAGGACGCACAAAAACAGTGCGCCCCTTCTTAGGTATAATTTTACTAACTTGAATTTTCCTTTTGTCTTGTTCTATGTGTCGTTTCCAATCTTGCGATGCTTTCACACATAGGATTGTATTATCTATTGTTTGCATTCTTTTGCTTGTTCAATAGGTCGGCCCAATCGTATCGGCTTAATATGGATTTGTTTAGTGATTACCTCAACCTACAAAAATCTATAAAAAAATCTATTGTAGGGATTCGCCTTTCTCTATCATTTAAATAGTGCGAGGTTTGACTTATAAAATTATAATATAGGCAAAAGTCGTTAGCTCATTGTCTTGAGCATCCAATTTTATCCCTTGCAAATAGCAAGGTATTGCTTTGAATTATAGCTTTTATAAGCTATTGAGTAATGTAAGTTAGTTAGCAATTACTTTGTGAGCTTTGCTAAATTTGTAGCTCTTACAATTTACTAATGTATGTTTGAATCCTATAAAAATAGGCTTCAATTTGTGCTACATTTAAACAATTATGAATCCCTTTTGAGGATTGTAACATATTATAAAAAATTATAATATCATTACTATTGTTTAAATTTAGAGGGATGCAAGGTTATGAACCTTTTAGCTCTCTTAGAGCCATCCCTAAGTTAATTACTTAACTTTTTTTACTTTGATAGGTGCAAAGTTCTTTACTATCAAAGTTTCAACCATCCAAAACGACCACTTATTCCCATTGTTCTTTTGTCTCTCGGTATCCTTTGCACTCATAAACTTGCAAAGGTCGGATGCTGTTAACTTTTGTACTTGCGCCATTGTAACCTTTAAAGAGTGCTTAATGTTGAATTCATTAAGGTACTTTTGTCCTCTTGTTTTAAATGATTCAAGGTTAAAATTAAAGCTAAAAATATACTTTTTATGCTCATTGTTAGCTTCAATCTTTGCACCTTGTAAAGCACTTAATTCTCTTTTTACTTTCTCAATGTATGCACCTTTAACATTCTCTTGAATGTTTGCTACATTGTTAGCACTTGTTTCCATTGTTACTTTACCACTCTTTGAGCTTTTAAGATAACTAATGGTAGAATCTTTTTTGGTAGCTTTTTTATTGGTAGCTAAAACCAATTCATTTGTTTGCTTCATTGTTAATTTTTTTAAGCATTAATAAATTTAAAGAACTTGCATAGCTAAATCGCTATTGCATAGCAAAGATAGTAGTAATTCACAATTAGATCCAAATTTTTTAATAACTTTTTTTAAATATTTATTATAATAATATTTAATTAATTGAATAACAATAAAATAAGTACAAAAATAATTTTAAAAAAATATTGAAAATATATGAATGTCAATTATAAAATGGCAATAAATATATAAATAGATATATAAATATAAAAGAAATAAAAGGATATATAAATAACATACAAAGGATATAAACATATACGAACATATCAAACGATATAAGATATTATAAATATGTAAGCATTGGATATAAAAAAGTATAAAGGGATATTTTACAAAATAGTTTTTAGTTTAATGATATTAGGATATTGTTTTTACTATTTAGTGCGAGAAACATAAAAATAACCAATTACCAGTTTCATATTATCTTTTTCTTTTATATAAATTACAAAATATATTTATTTATTTATATATTTAGAATAATTAATATGAGGGTACACGGCTCTCCAGATCTGGATTCCACCCCTACCCCTGGGATTGTGGGGGATATAGAGTCCCCCTACTACGACTATATCTATTTGCATATAAAAAGTACATAATCAGCTAAATTATATGCATTAGGATATAAATCCCGCTACGTCTCCCGTTGGTCGTCCTCGCTATATAAATACATATATAGGGTTGCCCTGAAACGTAATACCAGTATAGAGGCTTGTTCATATTTTTTGACATATTTGAGCTGATATTCCTAAAAATTTGACATTTTAACTAAATAAATATGTTATCAAATATTTGGATAGTATTCAAATTATTAGTACATTTGATATATGAGTTTAAATAACTATCCAAGTTTTGAGCACAATCCATTTAGAGTAAAACCAAATCATTTCCATGTATATACTAATCTTAAGGAGGTTAATGGGGTACAGATTCAGCAACAAAAGTTAGCTGACCAAGAACAACACATTAGGGTATTCCCATCAGCCTACGATGACCTTCGTAAATTAAACTCTATGGCTATAGCAATACTTGGTTATATATTCAAGGAAATTAAAACAGATTATGTAAGGTTGAATGTACCAGAGCTGATGGAAGCGTTCAGCTGTAATAGTAAGAATACAATTTACAGGGGTATAATGGATTTGTTAAAAAATAAGTTTATAGTTCGTATGGTAGGCTGTGATATGTACTTTATTAATCCTGCAAAGATATATAAAGGAAGCAGGGCTGAATGGTATAAAAAGACAAGTGAGTTTGATGATAACTATGATGGTTTGATGACAACAATATGTACAGATGAGAGAGACTGATTTTTATTTAAAGGTAAAGAGTTCTAGGAATTATGTAATTATAAGGGCTGATGACTTTTATCAAGCCTGTAATGAGGTATGTAAACAGGCTAAGTTTAAAAAAGAAGATGTTGAATTGTGGCATGTTGATTGTGATGGATTAATGACAAGAATGATGACTGCTAAACCAAATTTTAAAAATAGTAAATATGATATTAGATAGAGAAAAGATAGCTGAACTATACCTAGGGGTATTAGACTATGATTTAGATGGTAAGTTACCAGTGTTAAACAGGGAGTTCCTAAACACCATCTGTTTTATTATAGAGAACAATGATGTGATGATTGAGAAACCTAAGTATGGTACTGAGTGGTATACAAGTGTAAGTACTGACCTTAAAATAACAAATATCAAATGAAAACAACAAGAGGAATATTGATACTATTTATACTTGTAGTGATAATGCTATTATTAGAATTAAAACTTATATTATGAAAGCATTTAAACTAACACTTGTTATTATTGTATACTTCTTTTATCTACCATACCTAATTGTAATGTTGGGATTTGATATGATAAAGGGTATATTGTATGAGTCTATTAATTACTTTGAAAACACCAATATATGATTTGCTACATTTGTAACAGACAGGTATCTAAGTCCCTAAAGGTAGATGAACTACACTTTGGCTATTGCGACAAGCACGAGTCTATTGTTCAGCTAGGGGTTGTTAAGTATATGCTTACTCATAAGCTAGACTATCTACACGATGTTAAGTATAATGAGGTACTCCATAACAAGAGTGCCAATCAAATAGAGTTTGAAAAACAAGTATTACCTGAAGACCTAAATGAACTAGAAGATTGATACACGAGTTTAAAACATATATACCCGTTCACACCCCACACGGTGAAGGGGAAGCTATCCTCTTTATTGACTATAACCTTACGACCAATAGTGTATGGGTTGTTAGACTTAAAGGAGGTTCAGTTAGACACTACTTCAGCAATGACATAGTAATCTACGGAAATCCTATGGAAGGAAAAGGATGGGATATTAATATACCTAAAGAATGGAATAATGATTAAAAGAAAAACACCTATTAAGAGGAAGCCTATTAAAAAAGGAACAAAGAAAAAGTCTAGTTTATTAGATAAAAAACGAGACAAATTAAAGTCTATTCCTAAGCTTACAAAGGAAGCCCAGCAAGTGTTTAACAAGTATATAAGAACACGTGACCATGGTATGAATTGTATTAGCTGTGGGTCAGACAAAGCCAACCAAGCAGGTCATTGGATATCAGTTAAGCAATCAAGTGCCCTAAGGTTTAACGAATGGAATGTAAACCTACAGTGTGCTGGCTGTAATCTTTACCTCCATGGCAATCAGGTTATGTATAGGGTAGGACTTGTTAAAAAGATAGGAGATAGAGCTGTAAATGAACTAGAGTTTATATACATGAATCAGCGAATCAAGAAGTGGACGCGTCAAGAGTTAGAGGACATAATTAATAAATATAAATAGTATATTTGTGTATGGCAAAGATTAAAGTAAAACTAAGAGAGGAAAAGAAAGGTCAGTTTCAACCAGCAGTTGAAAAGAAATTAGCTAAGCGTTCAGCTGAGGCTATGGCTTCTCTTGAAAAGAAATACAACGATAAACTTAACAACCAATCAAAGTGGCAAAAGTAAAAATAATTAAAAGAGCTGATGGTCATTATTCAAAGAGAGGTCTTTGGGATAATATCCGTGCTGCTGCAGGTAGTGGTAAGAAACCTACCAAGGAAATGTTAAAACAAGAAAAGAAAATAAAAGGTAAATAATATGTCAGAAGCTTGGCAAAGGTCAGAGGGTAAAAATAAAGAAGGAGGTTTAAACGCCAAAGGTAGAGCATCTTATAATAAGGCTCATGGCGGTCATTTAAAGGCGCCAGTTAAGTCAGGTACTAATCCTCGTAGGGTTTCTTTTGCTGCTCGCTTTGCGGCTATGGCAGGCCCAATGAAAAAACCAAATGGAGAACCAACAAGAAAAGCCTTGGCATTAAAGGCATGGGGATTTAGTTCACCAGCAGCTGCAAGGTCATTCGCAAACAAACATAAAAAATCATAATATGGCAAAAGTTAAAATGAAAAAGCAGGAGCCTGCTAAAAAAACAATCAACGTACCAGTAAAGTCAAGTGATATTGTTAAACCTGGTTACGGAGAAATGGGTCGTAAGCTTCGTAAAAATTACGAGAAGACTGAAATCAAAATGGCATCAGTAGGTAAAACAAAAAAGAAATAATGGCACTATCTAAATCAGCTTTATATTTCCGTTCTCATCCTGAGGCTCGTAAAAAGAAGAATGAGTACAACACAAAGTACCATGCTACACCAGAGCGCAAGAAGTATCGTGTTAAACTTAACAAGGCTAACAGAGATGCGGGTACATACGGAAATGGAGATGGTAAGGATATGAGTCATACAAAATCTGGGAAGCTGACAAAAGAAAGCCAATCAGCCAACAGAGCTAGAAATGGTAAAGACGGAAAGTCAACAAAAAAATAAAACACACAACATGAAAGCAAGAAGAAAGATGCTTGTGGTAAAAAGCTACCGCGAGCAAAAAGAGGTGCATGAAGTCGCCTTACAAAATGGAGAAACTTTAAGACTCTACATTGGTAGAAAGTACGGAGAAAACAATCGTGAGATTAACCCTGTGGTATGTGAGGTACTTGCAGTAGGCCCAGAAGTTAACAACATTGAGTTAGGAGATTTATTAATCTTACACCACAACTGCCTAGACAACGAAGCCTTGATTATTGAAAAAGATAATGCTGAGATGTGTGATATTGTTTCAGTATTTTGGGACAAAACTATCTACGCAAAGATTGATAAGGAGACTGGAGAGTTAACTCCTGTAAATGGTAATGTAATTGCCAAAAGAATTCCAAAAAAAATTAATACAACCTTAGTTACCCCTGACTTTAATTATACTGAAGACTACGAGTTTGATGTGGTATCAGTATCCTCTGACTTTGAGGATGTAAAGCCAGGAGATAGAATTCTATGTTACAAACATTCTGACTATGAGATGGTTTATCATTTTAAGAATAAAGAGCATAGAGCTATTAGAATAACTAAAGAAGACATCATTGGAGTATTCAATTAAAGGATTAAATTTGGGCATGAAAAATGCTCTAGTAATTAATCTTACAAACGCAGCAAACTATATAATAGAAATAAAACCTATTAAAGATTTGTATTACGAAACTGGAGATAATTCTGGGGTAGTATTATTCTTTGATAAGTATTATGATATTATAATGTTTGGAGAAAGTTCTGATGGCGTTGAAGACCTTGCAAAGGATATAGAACCATTAGATGCCTCTCATTATCATATTATTAAAGATGTAAATAATCAGCTAACAGAAGAAGAAATAGATAATATATACGAAGGAATACTTCACAATAAATTCTCTATACATATTATTAATCAACAAGAGCCAATACAAGCAACCATATGTCTGAATTAGAAACACTAAAGGAAGAATTATTATTATACAAGCAAGACGGAATGTATGCCTTGTTTTTTTCTCTTAATAGAAAGATTAATGAGTTATCAGTATCATTGAACAGTATTACCCTTGACCTTAATGGAGACGACAAAACATTTGAGCGCTTCCAAAAGCTGACTTCAAGTTTAAAGGACATGGTTGATTCAGTTAATTGGTTAAGGGTAAACTATCTTAAAATGGATGAGGCAGAAGCCAAGGAAGCCGAGAAAAAAGGAATACCACTAATAGAACAGCTAATCAATGAAAATAAAAGGTCAAAGTAACGGGATTAATATATCAGCCTTTATTAATACCGATGAATTTGAAAAAGCCTATGTAACCCCTCTGAAACAAAGAGTTAAGGTATTAGAAGCACAAGTTCGTAAAAGAAACGATTACATTAAACAAATGCACTTTCAGCTTAAGAGAAGAAAGTGGATGTTGTACATTGGATATATATCTAATGAATTAATTAAACCATTACCTAATGGAGTGAATACCAAAAGGTTAATGTGTTTATTCTATATGTATGAAAGAGAGTTTACAAGTCTTATTAAAATGAAAAAAGACTTTAAGGAACTTGGGATACCTCATTCATATTTGTATTCTGATTTTAAGTTCCTAGAAAGAATAGGTCTTGCTACAAAGGATAATAGAAACTTTTATTATATCCTTGACAAAGGTAGGGAGGTCGTAGAATATTACGAGAAGAATATGAAGATCAGGTTTTTGCATATGACCAAGATTAAGCAAGACGATAGTCAGCTTAAAAAAGAAAAAGCCCCCAAGAAAGAGAATGGAACTAAGTTTAGCCCAGAGGAGATAGAAAGAAGAAGAGCTACCTACCATAAAATGATGAGACCATTTTGGGATTCAGGGATTAAGCTTATGCCAAAAGACAAAGGTAAAAGGATTGAAATACTTTTAAATTGGATGGAAGTAAAAGGTATTAAGGATGAATGGTATACCAAACTTGTATTCAATTGGGGTTCAAAATAATTTAGTACATTTGTAGGAAACACAAGAATATGTTTTCAAGTATTGACAGTCTATTACAGATGCACATGGATAAGCCCTCCAAAAAAAGGAGCAAAGAGTATGGCTTAAAAGTGGCACAAGGTATATTTAATTCAGCTGATAGAAATTCAGATGGGTTCTATGGGCGTAGATATAGAATATGGAAAGCCAATCGTGAGTTTTCCATGGGTACAAACAACATGAAGGAATTCATGGACTTGCTTAGAGTAGAGGGTAATCAAACATATATTAATTTGGATTGGAGCACCATTAAGATTGCTCCTAAGTTTGTTGAAATTCTTTTAGGTTCTTTTATGTCAAGAAGAGAGAAGCCTATTGTAAAGGCTACTGATGACATGAGCTTTTCTATTAAAGAAATGGAGAAGCAAGAGGCTATGTTCAGAATGAAAAACAAAGAACAAATCCAAGCCTTAGAAGAACAGATAGGACAACAAATTGAATCTCAAAAGTTTATGCCAGAAGACGAGGATGATTTGGCATTATACTTTGATTTAGAATATAGACTTCCTGAGGAGATATTATTTGAAACAAGAATCAAGAAAATACTTGATGATAATGATTATAGTGTTTTAAAAAGAACCTTAATAAGAGATTTGGTAGATGTAAACTTTGCATCTACTAAGGTATATAAGGATGCTAATGGTAACATTAGAATCAAAAGAGTTAAGCCAGAGAACTTAATTTACAATGTATTTGAAACAGACAATGGTAGAGACCTAGGATACATTGGAGAGGTTAAGCCAATGAAGATTTCAGTAATCAGAAAAAAATACAATTTAGATGAGGAAACAATTTTTAAATTGGCTCAGAAAGCTTCTCGTGAACTTAAAAGGTCTGAGAATCTTTACTGGAGAGACTCATACAAGTATACAGAAATTAGGCCCTATGACGACTATTCGTTATTGGTTTTTGACTTTGAAGTAAAAACTACTGATGTAGAATATACTGTTAAGACAGAAAACAAATATGGCAATGTACTTGCTATTCCTAAGCAAGGAAAGCCAGTAGCTCCGGCAGGACAAGAATTAGCGGGAGAGGTTATTGAATCAAAGATAATGAACATCTATCATGGAGTATGGGTATGTGATACCGATACAATGTTGGAATGGAATCTTACTACAAATACTATTAGACCTTACAACAACGGAGTAGATGCTATGTTCAGTTATTCTGTTATATGTCCTAATGCAAATGGTTCCTTAATACCATCTATGATTGAGAAGGCTATGGGGCCTATTAGACAGATGTTGGTTATTAGATTAAAAATGCAACAATTAATTGCCTTAATGAAACCAGATGGATTTGCGGTAGACATTGAGGGATTCTCTGATGTGGATTTAGGAACAGGTAATAGTATTGAGCCACTTAAATTAATGAAAATTTATGACCAAACAGGACGTGTATTTTGGAGTTCTAAAAATGACGATGGTAGTCCAAAGGCTTTTCCTATCCAGCAGCTTCCAAATAATGGTAATGTTGCTCAGTTAAATATGCTGATTGGGCAATACAACTTTGAGTTAGATAGATTAAGAGAGGAGATGGGTATATCTGAATATAGAGATGGTTCTAGCGTTCCTGTTAAGACTGGTCTTGGTGTAATGCAAAGCCAAATCCAAGCATCTAACTCAGCAACAGAATATATTTATGATGGGTTCTCTACCTTGGTTGAAGAAACATCTGAGAAGGTTGCTATGATGTTATGGGATAGCGTTGTATTCAAGGCTACTAAGTATAAGGAAATGGAAGGTTATGATTTAAGCCTTTTAGATATGACCTTTGATATTAAGGTTGATATGATGCCTGATGATAAACAAAAGGCTGAATTAAATAACCTTATGATGCAGGCTTTACAATCAGGAGCTATTACCTATGAGCAGGTATTTAAGATTAAGAATATTGAGGATGTTAAATTAGCTGAGTTGTATTTAGCTAAAAGTATGAAGAGGGCTAAGAAAGATGCTGAGGAGGCTGCTCAAAAAAATAGTCAGATGAATGCTCAGATACAACAACAATCAGCTCAAATGAAGATGCAACAAGATGCTCAATTGATTCAATTAGAATCTCAAGGCAAAATGGGCATCAATAAGAGCAAAGGAGAATCTGATAAGGATATAGAGTTGATTAAGTTTGCAACTACTATGTATATGGAATCTTTAAAAACGGGACAACCATTGCCTGATGATATTAAACAAATGGTTGATTCTATTTTAGGAGAGGCTGTACAAGAAAAGATGCAACAAAAACAACAAGAACAAATGGCTCAACAACAAGCTCAGCAACAACAAGAACAACAACCTGAACAAGGTTCAGAATAAAATAGCTTTCTTTGTGTGTGTTTTCATGGCTGAAAGGGGTGCGGTTTCTACCGTGCCCTTTTTTTATGTAATATTTTGTAATATAAAAATCATTATATTTGTGATACGTTTAGGACAAGTAAATCCCTTTAAACAAAAATAAATATGGAAAACACAGATTTCATGCAGCAATATGCTGCTGAACAACAAGCAAGCAGCTCTTTAACAGAACAACCAAGTCAAGAACAAGCAGCAGTACCAACTGCCGAGGCTGTTCCTGCTGAACAAACAATTACTCCAGTAGAAACTACAGAAGAGTTAGACCCTCTTCAAGAGTTTGCTAGAAGTTTATCAGCTGAACAGTTACAGGAGATTGAGGAAGCTCAACCAACTTCTTCACAAGAGTTTGAGGAAGAGCAACCAGACCCTAATGCTGAGGAAGTTCTAGATGAGGATGATTTTATAAAACAAAGAACAGATGGTCAGTTTTCATCTTGGGAAGAATTGCAAGAAGCCTTAGCAGCTCAAGCAACTCAACAAGTTAAATTTGAAAATGAAACCTCTGAGGCATTATATAATCTTATAGCTGAGGGTAGAATTAATGAGGTAGCAGATATCCTTTATAATAAAAAGGTAGCTGATGAGATTAAAGATAAACCAGATGAAGACGTATTAAAGTCTTATATCAAGTTTCAAAACCCAGAGTTTGACAACGATGATGTACAGGCTGAGTACGAAGAAAAATATTCTATAGATGAGTTTGCGTTTGACGATTCCAAACTCAAAAGAGAACAAAAAAAATTGTCACAGAAAATCAAAAATGATGTATCTGAGGCAAGAGAGTTTTTTGACAAGATGTCTGAGGAAATTAAATTTCCGCAATACACTAGGACTGAACAAGAGTTTGAACCTCAAGTAGATATTGAAGCCCAAGAAGAAAGGCAGAAATTTCTGGAGAGTTTAGATGGTGTTGAGTCTCGTGTAGGCGCTCTTCCATTTAATTGGAAGGACGACAAAGCAAGTCTTACAATCAATGGTAAGTTTGAAATCCCTGCGCAGGAAATTTCAGACTATCGTAAAGCGGCTGAAAGCTTACAGGATTATTATGCAGAAAGATACTACCAAGATGGTAAGTACCAATCTGAAAAGCTTTTAAAAGACTTGTATATTGCTGATAACTTTGAGAAGATAATTCAATCTGTAATTAGTCAAACGGCTAATCAAACAAGAATTGAAATGTTGAAACAAAGAAAGAACATTACCACAGACGTTGAGCAACAAGGAACTTATAGACCTAGTGCTGCAGCTGAGGAGTCTACCTTATTAGATAAACTTTTCAACGGGCACAGACAACAAAACATGTATTAAAAATTTAAAACTAAACAAATATGGCTAATACTTTGCCTACTTACGCGCAGGGTGGTATCGCAACATCAGCGGTGAATCGTACCTTGCTTAACAACCTTAACATTTTTGACCGTTCTTTTGAAAAGAATTTGGTAAGAATTTATGGTAACGAAAACTATGCCTTAGTACAAATGGCATTAGGAAACTCAGTAATGGAAGCTAAAACAGACAATCGTCAGTTTTACCATTATGAAAAAAGAAGCTTACACTCTGTAGTGGGTGTTAAAGCTCAAGTAACTGGACCATCTGCTGGTGCTGCTGTAACAGTAACTATTGGTAGCTCTGCTGGTTCTACTTACGCAAATGACCCTTACTACTACAACTCTACTATTCCTTTGAGAGTAGGTGAGGTTGTTCGTATTATGACTTCTGGTATTGAAGGTCAAGTAACTGCTGTAAGTAACTCATCTTACCCAGCTACTGCTACAATCCAACCAGTACGTTCTACTGATGCTTTTGTATCTGCAGGTTCTGCTAACTTATTAACTACTGATTTCTTATTATTAAGAGGTGCTGTAAACATTGGAGAGCAATCAAGCAAGTTGAATGGTATCGCTCCAATCTTGGATAAGATTACCAACACAACTACTGAGCACAGAGATGACTTTACAATTACTGACCGTGCTGATATTGAAAAGAACGAGGTTGATTTTGGTAATGGACAACACTACTACTACTACCTTGCAATGGACGATATGAACCGCCGTTACATGAACAACGCTTTCTTCAAAATCATGGAGGGTGTTACAATTGATAACTTAGGTTCTTATGGTGGTTCTGTAGGTACATTGGGAGTTATTCCTCGTGTTGCTGCTGGTGGTTCTACTATTCAGTACACTGCTTCAAGCGGTCCTACTTTAGCAAACATCCATACATTGACTCGTACATTGAACTTCTACGGTTCTCCAGGTGAATACCATTTCTTACAAGATATCTACCAAAGACAAGCGGTTAACGACTTATTATTTGGTACTTATAACAATGGTGCTATCCGTTACGCTTCAGTTGGTGGAAACGAAGAGGCTGCTGTTTCTTATGGTTTCAACTCTTTCTCAATTGATGGTTTCACTTTCCACTTCTACTTGAACAACATGTTCTCTCCAGAAGCTGTGTACAATTTCAACCCAGGTTCAGCTGTACCAGAAAAGAGAAACTATGGTGTGTTAATTCCTCAAAAGATTAATAGCGATGCGAAGACAGGTAAGCAATTCCCTTCATTCCAAATCGTATTCCAAGAGGTTAATGGACAAAGAGTCTTGACTACTGAAACAGGTATGTTAGCTCCTAGCAACAAAACTACAGATGCTCAAAAGACCATTAGCATGTTGTCATTCCCGGGAGTAAGAACTTTCGCTGCTAATCAGTACGCAATTTTCCAAGGAGTTTAATCTTAAACGATTGAATAACAGAGCCCTCCAGAAATGGGGGGCTTTTTTGTTCACGTTTACGTGAACGTTTACTGTTTGTGAACATGAAGTTTTAATGAACAAAATCTGCATGAATTTTTAGAAAATTTCATGCAAATTGTATTACAATTATAATATGTTGTTGTACTTAAATTATAATAATGTGTTATAAAATGCACAACTAGATATGCATAATGTGTCATAAAATGCACAATAGTGTCGCACAAAGTGTCGCAAAAGGGACATTATGATTTAAAAAAAAACTTTGGCATTTTTGTTGTTATGTATGTTATATTATATAACTTTGTTAAAAATTAAATTATGGCAAAAGCAACTGAGTTGGCAAGTGTACCAACTATAGGTACGCCGACTACCAAAAAGACTGTGGTAAAGAAGGCGAAAAAAGAACCAGACCTTTACATCTTCAGATTGGTTGAAGAACATCCTAAGGCACATGCAGCAGCATCTCCATTCCCTGCTGTATTTACTATTCCTAATCAGGATACTATTTTATGGAACTATGGTACTGAGGAAGAGCCTGATTTCCAACCAAGAGAGATTAGATATATAGATGGAGCAAAAACAATATTTGTTGATGAGCAAGAAGAGAAAGCACCATTAGCTGATAGTGTTTTAAACAAGCAAACAAACTTACTTACATTTGAGCAAGGATATTTAAAGGTTGATTCTTGGAACAAAACTAAGTATCAGTACCTTTTATTGACTAACCAATGCGAGCAAAATACTAATAAGTTTAAGATGACAAAGAACATCTACAAGTTATTAGACTTTGGAAACACAGATGATAACATTGTAGAGTTAGGTAAAAAGAAAGATAGAGCATATGACCTAGCTCGTTCAGCTTCTGAGGATGATATGATACCACACGCAAAATTCTTAGGCATCCCTTTCAGACATGCATCAACAGGAGAAGATAGAGATATGGACGCAATCAGAGAAGATTACAAGGCTAAGGCTTTAGAAAATCCTGAGAAGTTCTTATTGATGGCTAACAACCCTAAACTTAAATTAAGATACTTAATTGAGAAGGGTCTTGAGAAGAGTATTCTTACAACAGGATTAGTTAAAAATCAAGCTCATTGGGTAACAACTAAGCAGTTAATTACCGAGCTTCCTGCTAACGCAACAGCCTTAGATGCCTTAACTGAATTTGCTTCTACAGATGAAGGATCAGGTTTTGTAAGCACCTTAAAGATGCAATTATAGTTCTCATGTTTTCATAATAGTTTTTTAGGTTAAACACCCTGTAGTTTCCACTACGGGGTTTTTTTATTATATTTGTACAAAATAGTATAATGACTGTAGACCAATGCTATTCCATACTTAAGTTTATTGTTAGAAAGAATCAGCTAGGAAGTTTAAGCCCTACAGATTTTCAATTTGCTTTTAACACAGCTCAGAGGAATTATTATGACCTTTTAGTAGGTCGTATAGAACAATACCAATATGGTAGACCAGTTCCTAGAATAGGTCTTTCAATGACTGATAATGTGGTATCTAGATTAATGCCATTTGAGTCTTCAACATCAGCTAGTATTACAAACGGATTGGTTACTAAGCCTAATGGATTTAATAAGTTATTGGCAATGTATACACCTAATAATTACAGAGTTTATAGAATTGAGGAGAATAGATTTGCTGAACGTATACAAGACTCTATTGACCCAATAGATGAGGCTAATGCTTTTTATGTAGAGCAATCTACAAATTGGAGAGTATACCCAACAACTTTGTCAACTGTTACCTTAAAATATTTAACAATACCTACTGATGTTGTATGGAATTATACTACTGATGGAAGTGGTAGAGCAGTATACAATCCTACAGGAAGTGTTGACCCATTATGGTATAATAATGACATAGATGAGATTGTAGCTCGTGCAGCTAAGATTATAGGTGTAAGTTTAAAGGAACCAACATTAACTCAATTTGGAGAATCAGTAATAGCTAAAGGAGAATAAAAATGATAGTAACAAGCAATAATATGATTGATAGGGTTAGAAGGGCCTATTACAATGATTACCCTGATGACGCTTCTGTACTTACGGATAACGAAATGTTATTGCATCTTAATGATGCTGTGGCGCAGGTTGCTACTAAACAAGCTAACGATGCCTATGCTATTACTGGAATTAGAATGATTCCAGAAGGATACATTACAACTTATAAACTAACATCATTTACAAAAGATGCCGATACGGGATATTATTATGCTAGCTTACCTCATGTACCATTTGGGCTTCCTGAAAATAGTGGAGTTAATTCCTGTTTTTTTTCTGGTACTAAGGGTCAGAGTAAACCAATATTATATGTATCTGCTAATGAGGTAGATTACTTTAGAAATATGGCTACACCTCCAGGTGCTGCTTTTTATTGGATAGAGGGTTCTACTTTATATTTATGCGTTAAGACAAATTTGCCTACGGGTTCTCAAGTAAGTGTAAGAATGGCAACCCATGTAACATCTAATTTAGATGCAGCAATCAATGTTCCACCAGATGCTATTGGTATGGTGTTTGATTTGATGATGCAAAAAATAATGTCAAGAAAGAATATTAAGGCTGACCATATTACTGATACCGTTGAAGAATAATAATTATGGATAATCAAATACAAAAATATATCAAGCTTAGAGATGTAGTAAATTATTACATTGATGAGGCTAAATTAACTTCTAAGGAGTTTAGAAGACTTTGGGTGCTTGCATTTAGAGGATTGCAAGAAATTGGTATGGATGTTTCTTGGAGCCCTAAAATGGATTTACTTGAGGTAAACGCAAACAAAACAGTTAGTTTACCAGATGATTATTTACAATGGGTAAGAGTTGGTATATTTAATTCTGTTGGGGAGTTAGCTACCCTAAGAGTTAATGAGCAATTAACTACCTATAGAGATACAGTGCCTTCAAGACTTAATGATATTACCTCTCCATTAGGAGCTGATATAAACTATCTTCAATATCCTTATTGGTATGGGTATTGGGATGAACAAGGTTATGAGCATTATTTTGGCGCAGGCTCTGGTATGGTTCAAGCAGGAGAGTGCAGGGTAGATGCAGCTAATAATGTGATTGTATTAGACCCTCAGTTTGCTTATAACCAAGTTGTATTAGAGTATATATCTAGTCCTATTATGGATGATGATTATGGTATTGATATGTTAACTCAAGAGGCTATGATTGCTTGGTTAAGATGGAAAGATACTCAATCTTTGCACAGTATGAATAGAGCAAGTATTATAGAAAAGCAATCAAGAGAAAGAGAATATTACAATCAAAAAAGAATGGCTCGTAAGAGAATAAAACCATTTAGATTACAGGTATCTGAACAATATTACAGAGAAGCTCAGACATTGGGCATTAAAGGATAATTATGATTGAAGAGAAAAGGTTAAAAGGGGTAATGAACTATGATGACCCTAATGATACAATTCCGGGTAATCATCATAAGGATGCCTTGAATTTAATATTTAGAGGTAAAGACAATAACTTAAGAGCTGAAAATCTTGAGGGTAATCGTCTTGTAAATAACTCATCATTACCAAGTGGTACAAATAAAACCATAGGAGCTTTTTACGATTCAGTTAATAATAGAATATTTTACTTCAATTATAACTCCAATAACAATCATGGTATTTACATTTATAATACTTTGGCTGGCACGTTTCAAACGTTAATACAATCTAATACAAACACTATAGGAGATGTATTAGGATTTGACCCAAGTCCAATTACCTCTGTTAATATTATATATGGAGACCCTAATGATGGAGATATATTATATTTTATTGATACAAAAGGAAGACCTACAAAATTAAACGTACAAAGATATTTAGCTGGCACATACACTTCTATTCAAAGAAGCTATTTAGATGTGGCTAAAATGCCGCCTAGCAGCCCAATTAAGGCAGCTTATGGTGCTGATATTACCAAGAATGCCAACAACCTAAACAACGGCTTATTTCAGTTTATTTATCGTTATGTATATGATGATAATGAAAAAAGTGTTTGGAGTACAGGTAGTGAGGTTCCTTTGCCTTTTATGCCTAATAATGATGGCACTATAACTAATGCTAAATATTTAAACAATTATATAGCCTTATATTTTCCTACTGGAGATGTTAATGTTAAAAAGATTGAGGTAGCATTTAGAGAAACAAGAGATGGCGCAACAAGTGATTATAGTTTAATTAATTCATTTGTTAAGGCTGATTTATCTATTAATAGTAATGATGTATATAGCTATAACTTTTACAAGGATAGTATCTATACATTTATTGATAAGACGGAGCAAACTCTTTTATTTGATTATGTTCCTCAAACAGCTAAGGCTCAAGAGTTGCTTAATGGAGCAACATTAATATATGGGGGTATCAATGAAGGATATGCTAATACTCCTTTAAACGCCTCTATATCTCAACAATCAGATTCATTACATTTATATACAAATAGAAACGGATTATTGTTTGGTGCTGAACAAATAGGCACTAATACAATTAAATTATTTGTTGATGGTACAGTTGGTAACACAGCAGGTACTCTTGCATCTATTTACGACACAGGAGCAGGAGGGGTAATATTTAATATTAATGTTACAGATGCATCAGCTACAAATTTATCTTTTACTTATACCGCTACTAATAACAATATATCTACCTTACTTACAGGTTTAGCTAGTGCAGCATCAGCTAAAGGTTTTACTACCTCAGTTAGCGGCAACTTTTTAACCATAACAAAAACAGGTGCGTTATTAGGTTCAGCTACATCTGAATATAATTTTCCTTCATTAACTAATTTAAGTTGGGATGTTATATATTCTTTGTATACAAACTCTGCTTATCAATATGGTATTGTTTATTATGATGCTAATGGTAAAACAAATGGCGTAAATACCATATCAACATTAAAGCTTGGAACAAATGCAGTGGGTTCTTATAACAATCCATATAACCAAGCTATAACGTGGAGACAATTAGTTATAAATAATAACCCTCCAAGTTGGGCGAATTATTACCAAATAGTAAGAACAGATAATTTAACATACGGAGACAAAGCTTTATACTGGGTATCTAGCGGGGCGTTCTCAGACAAAGATGTTGTTGTAAATCAAAAGTATGCATATATTAGAATAGATAATATATATGACTATAATCTATCTATCAAGGCTACTGAAGGTGTAGTTGGTTATACTTTTGCTCAAGGAGATAGGGTTAGATTTACTCAAAGATTTAATTCATCAGGTGCTGTTACAACTGATTTGTCAGCAGCTAATTATGACTATCCTATTATAAGTTTAGAAACAAACCCGGTAATGACTGGTATTGTTAAGGAAGGTTCTTATTTAAAAATAGCATATCCTACAAATGATATAAGTGCTACCTTTAAATTTGATGATACTCCTGACTTTCAAAACTATGAGATATTTATTTATAACAATGCAGCTAGTTCATCTCCAAACGAACAAACATATTTTGAGATAGGACAGAAATATCCAATTGTAAACAATTATCATGCAGGTAATTATCAGAATCAAACATCCTCACAATCAGCTATAGTATACTTTACTGATGGCGATATATTTTATAGAAATAGAAATGTATTAATTAGTCCTACTAAAATAATTACAGCTCAAGGTATAGAACAATATGCAACTCAATATGCTACTTGTAAAATAGGAGATTCAAGCCAAGATGTTGTTACTACAAATTACACAATAGGTCATAGTATAACTCAAACTGTATCTAACCTAGCATATAATCAATATCCTAGTACAGCTGACTCTACATACAATTATTACAACTCATCTAGCGTTGATTATAATGTAAGATTTAAGTTTTCATTTAGTGCATTTAGTAATGATATTAATACAGGCAGAACAGGATTTTTATCAATATTTGTAAAGGTATATAGTGCTTCAACGGGATTCCCAACTGCATCATATCCAGTTACTAAAATATTAAGTTCAGTTATCATACCTCAGCCACAATCAAATAGTAACCCTTATGTAAATGTTCCTATTAATGTGGATGCTGTTGTTAAGGTTCCGGCAGGGTTTAGGGCATCTTTAATATTTACAAATGATAACAATACAAATGCCTTGCATGTTACTCCATTCAATATGGAGATAACTCCATTAAATACAATCAATATTCAGATAGATGACTATTCATTTAGTGATGTTTATAATCTTAAAACCAATTCTAACTCAAGACCATTGGTTGTAGATGTAAATGCTAAAAATGCTTACTATTCTACCTTAGTTAGATATTCTCAAGCTTATCAAGAAGGTACATCTATAAATGGAACTAATAGATTTTATTATTTAGATTACGATAATTACGATAAGAAGTATGGAGATATTGTAAGATTTAAACTTCACAATAGAGATTTAAGGGTATATCAATATAGAAAGGTTGGTGTAGTTCCTGTGTATTCAGTAGAAACCTTAAACCAGGATTCAACTGCAAACCTTGTTGCTTCTTCTAAGATAATCAATCCAATAAGATACTATGATGGGGAGTTTGGTATTGGTAATCAGCCAGCTAGCTTAGCTACATCTAACCATAATGATTATTTTGCTGACCCAATTAAAGGACAATACATTAGGGTAGGTCAAGATGGTGTTAAGGCTATTAGTGAATTATATAATATGATGACCTTTGCAGGGGCTAATTTGCCTAATTATTTAAGCAATTACAACTATGCAACTGGAGGTTATGCTACAATATTAGGATGTTTTTTCTTCTGTAATGGTAAGAATGGAGAGTACATATCAGCATTACAACCAGGTACTGGATTGACAGGGTATACTTTATCTTATGATGAGAATGCTAAGGCTTATACTAGTTTCTATAGTTTCCAACCAGAATGGATGATTGCATACGAAAACGTATTGGTTACATTTAAGGCTGGCAAACTTTATATACATGACTCAAGTACCTCAAACAATTTCTACGGAACTCAATATAGTTCTTCAATAACACTTGTGTTTAATAAGCAAAATGTAATGAAGAAAACATATAACTATGTAACGCTTGATGCTTCTGATTATTGGACAGCAGCAACTATGGGAGATGTAAATACCTCTTTAGGTCAATCAAGTAATCTAGTTCAATCGGATTATGAAATACACGAGGGTATGTACCATGCAGCATTACAAAGAGATAATAATAGTTTAGGTGGGGTTATCAATGGAGATTATCTTAAAGGAACATGGGCTCAGATTAAATTTTCAAATAGTGCGACTAATTTAGTATATTTGTCGGGACTATATTTGGGATACATATTGTCAAACAGAAACTTATAGATTATGCCTACATACGGATTACCAGATGTTGAATCACAATATTATACAGACCAATACGGAAACAATGCAGGTTTGCAACAATCAGCTGCTGATGCAGGTGGTGCTCAAGGTAAAGGGTTTCTTCGTAATATGACAGGAAGTCAAAAGGCTGGAGCAGGACAATTTTTAACAGGAGCTGCTCAGTTGACTATGGGTTTAATTAATGGTAGAAAGGTAAAAAATGCTGCAAAAGATGCTGTTGAGGCACTTGGCACATATGCACCATCTCAAGAAATATCAGGTGTATATGAGGGGGCTAAAATGCGTTCTACAACAGGGTTAAGTGGGGCAGCTAAACAAATTGGTCTTCAAGGTATTCAAAGAGCAACTGCTTCTGCAAAAAGTGCAGCTCAAACAGGCAAAGCTTCATTAGCAAGTATAGGAGCTGTCCAAGCAAGAGAGACGCAAGGTACACTTGGTTTAGCTAAAGAAGAGGCTGCTGCTAATAGACAAAATCAAGCAAGCTTAGTTCAAGCCGCAGGATTGCAAGGAAGAGAAAAAGAAAAATCATTTAAGTCTCAACAAGAAAAACAACAACTTAAGGCTAGTATTGCTTTACAAGAATTGGCTTCTAAGAGAGCAATGGTTGCACAAGGAATTGGAGGAATGGCTTCAGGTTTAGGAAATATAGCTACTGGTGGAAGTGGAGATATGTCTAAGTTTCTTGCAATGATGGGTTAAAATAAAATATTAATATGCCTTTAGGAATATCAGAAAATTTAATTAAAGCTGCGTATGGTCCACAGGACTTTAGTGGCATTTATAAAGGGTTTCAAAGAACTATAGATAAATTAGCTGCTGAAGAAAAGGCTTATAAACAAATGGCTGCTAGAGAATACTCCCAAGAGTATAATAAGTTAGATCAGGCTATGAAAGGTGTTAAGGAAGCTGACTCTAAACTTTATGCAGATAAATTTAATGAATGGAAGAAGCTTTCAATGGTAAAAGCTAATACTCCTAATTATTATGATAATATAGACTTGGCTATGAAAGGAGATGCAAAGATAAGTTCTTTGTATACCGACATTTACACATCAGCAAATGATAGTAAATTAAAAGCTAAGGAGCATATGGATATGTGGAAGGATATGACTACACATCCTGATAACTATATAGAGAATGCAAGAACATTATTTAAAAAAAATGTAATTGACCAACCTACATCTCACATAATTCAGAACAATACAGATGACCCTTCTTTATATATAAACCCTATCCCAAACTATGATAAAAAGATTGTAGCTGAAATAGACAAGGTTGCAAAAGATGGTGTTGTAAAAGAATTTAAACCTATAGTAAAGGTTAAAGGTTGGGTAGGAAGACAAGATGAGTATAAAGACATTCCTAGATATGATTTATTATGGGAAGGAAGTCATAAGGTTTTTGGGAATCAAAATCCAAATTACAGAGGGGCTGCTGCAAATAAATTCCTTGGTAATTTTCTTAGCGAAGATGGCAAGGTAAATGATTATGGTAAACAAATTATATCAAGATTTAATGATATATTAAAAATACAATCAGACCCAACAAAGCATGATATAAGAGGATTGGGATTAGATAAAAATCTAGATTCAAATTTATACTTTAAAGATGAGAATTCATTGTTGAATACTATTAGTAATAATAAAGCCAATGCTGCTGCTACAATGGCTGCAATGGAAAATTATATTAAGAAGTATGAGACCGTTACATACAATCAAGGTATGAATAAAAGTATTGACCCAATGTCTGAAAAAATATGGGCTAAGAATTTGAATTTATCAGAAAGAGAGCAATACTATTATGACACTCATCCTGGTGCATTAGCTTTACAGAAAACAGATATTAATAAATTATTTGCAGGATTATCTCAATCAGAACAAGAGCAACCTAATACTACTAGATATAAAAAAGATATTATAAATGTTTATAATCAAAGTGGTTTTATGCCAGGAGATATGAAATTTATAACATCCAAAAAATCATCAGTAGAATCTGAACCTGATGTTTATGGTTATCTTGATGATTATAAAAAAGATTTAGGATTAGTTGATGGTAATTATTCTGCTCAAGATATTGCAGATGCAATGAAAAAGGCAAATGAAAATAATGCTTTCCGTGGTTTAGATGTTAATGCAGAATCATTTAAAAATGGAAGAGTAGTTGTATTTCCTGTTTTAAAATCAGATAAGAGTGTTGCTTATGTTTTTGCTGACCCATCTACTCAATCTGGTAGAAACTTTTTAACAAGAGAAACAAAGAAACATATTGCAACTAAAAAGCAGGAAGCTGGATTGTTTAGTAATATTGAAGAAGACAATGTTCCATCAGCACCTGCTACAAGAACAACTCCTAGAGCATCAACAAGTTATGGTGGTAATGTAAGATAATAAATATGCCAGATCAAAATAACAATATACAACAATCTTTATTAGATTTTCATGCTACAATATTAGCAAAGCCTAATTTGTCTGACAAAGATTTATTGCAAAAGTTTCCTGAGTTTGGTAATGATTCAAAGAAATTACAGGCAGCAAAAGATTATGCTGCTACAATGGAATCTGGTAAGTACAAGTCTACATCAGAATTTAATAATAAGTTTCCAGAGTTTTTTGGACAACAAGATTCTAAGAAGCCACAACAAGAACCTAAACCAATAGGTTTAAAACCATTAAAAGAAAAAGGACTATTATCTACATATGAGGAGATGAAGGCAATGCCTACTACTCCTATGCATCAAGCAATAGCTGAGGATAGAGAAACTAATTATGCATTTGGTAAATCATTATGGAATGCTGTAATAAATTCAGCAGAAAGACTTGGTGGTAGTATGGCAGAGTTAGCTACCAAAGGAACTTTTTCAGCAGGTGTAGGTGCTCCAGGATTAGGAGGAGATTTTAAACAACCAGAGTTTACCAAAGAACAAAGAATACAAATGGCTAAGGATATTAAATCCGACATGGGTAAAGAGTTCTATGGTAAGGCTAAGTTTGATGTATCTCAAAAGAGTCAAAACGAAATGAAGTTTGATTTAAAAGATGGACTTGGCATTTCTGATTTTGAGGGTTTAGGAATAGGTACTGTTGGTCTTTTATCAGACCTTGGATTAAATGCACTTACAGGTGGCAAGGGTATTACATTTGCTTTACAAGCAATGAATGATGCTTTTGATGAATATGATAAGACAGCAGAAAGTAGAGGTATTAAACCAGATGCTACAGCAAGAGATTTCTATGGTTTTACAACAGGAGCTATTGTTGGTGCCATGCAAGAAATAGGATTTGATAAAATATTTAAGGGGGCTCCTAAAGTTTTAAAAGGAATACAATCAAAGGTATTTGCTGATGTAATGTTAGATGTTGAGAAGAGTGAAGCTCCATTAACAGCAAAGGTAATAGAAGACCTAGTTAATCAAAAGACTAGGGATGTAATGAAGAGTTCCGTTGTAAAAAGATATGGCATACCAATGTTATCTGGTGCTGCTGTTGGTGGTATAATGGGAGCAGGAACAGAAGGTGCTAAGGATGTGTTTAAACAAGTGACTAATTTAATTCAAAATAAAGAGGTTTTTGACGAAAAGGAATTGCACGAAAATAGATTATGGAATATTGCAAATGCATTTACACAAGGTTCTGTTATGGGTAGCGCATTAACTCCATTCCATGTATTTATGCAAAAGACTGATAATCAAATATTAAATCAGGTTGTTGGAGCTAGAACACCAGAGCAATTAGCGGTTGTAATGAAGGATGTTAATAATGCAATGGATGAATATAAGTTTACTGACCAAGAAAAACAAATGGTTACTAAGTCTGTAAATGATTATATTAATATTAAAAAAACAATACCTAGCAATCTTAGTGAGGCAAATCAGCTAAAAATAATTCCATTAATTAAAAATAGAAATGAGATTAATGCTGATATTGAAACTAAGAAACAACAAATTGCAAATATGGATGAGGCATTTAAGGGTGCTGAATTAGAGAATTTGCAAATATTACAAGACAGAAAAGATGGTATCAATCAGCAAATACAAGATATACATAATGGTAAGGAACAACCAATAGATGATATTAAACAAGATTATACTGCTGCTGAACCATTTATAATTGGTGACCAAGCAAGACAAGATGTTTCAAATGTTGTTAATAAAATAAACAATGCTGAAAACATTAATGAAAATGAATTGTCTAAGGCGGCTGACCATTTATACGAATTATTAGATAAGCATGGAGATAATGAGTCTTTTGCTAATTTAATTGAACCATTAATACATAAAATAGAAGGATATGAATTTGCAACAAAGACTGAAACTAGCACAGTTACCGAAAGAGTCCCAACTAAAACTCCTAGAGCAACTGGCGGCCCAAAAGTCACAAACGAACTTGAAAACTTCTCAGGAGACAAAACAATCATCACAGATGCCAACGGCAAATCAATAAGTGGTGTTTTAAAATCAGAGAATGGTATATATTATCTTCATGATGAGAATGGCAATAAAATAGCAACCATAGGAGAGAAAGCTATGACTGATAGAGGTATATCTTTACCTACTGTTGATTTCTCATCCTCTCCTATTGAATTTAATGAAGATGGTACGGTTAAATCTATTACGCTTGATTTAAGTCAGCTTAATAAAACTGAAGGTGGAATGACAGAAAATAAGACTGTTAAGATAGATTTTGCTGACCCACAAAAAGGATTAGATTTTGCTATTAGACTTCGTGCAGATCAGGTAGGAGAAGTTCCTCAAGCTCAATTTGATGAGGCATATCAAACAATCAGCAAAGAAGTTCCTAAGTATACTGAAGAAGACCTTGCTAAAATGGATGCCAACAAAAAAGCAAAGCAAATGGGATTTGATAATTCAACTCATGCTATTAATGCAGTTAATGAGGCGTTAGGAACGAAGTATAAAAAGGTGCAAGATATTAAACCTGAAGAATTTCAAAAAGCAATAGAAATAAGAAATCATAATAAAGCATACGAAGACGCAATAAAAAATACAGAATATGAAAAGCAAGGAGGAGATACTAAGCCTAGTGGAGAAGCTGCCACAGGAGTTACAACAGAAGTTCCATCAGAACCTGAGTTCTTATCAAAAGCAACAGACGATGAACTTTCAAAATACAGAGAGCTTGACAAAGCAAGAAGAGCAGATGAAGCCAAGTTCAGAGCAGAATATGAATCAGATGAAGTCGTTAAACTCACAGGAGAAACCGAGGAACAATACCTTCGTAGGAAGGCTTGCGGATAGATTAAAACAAGGCTTTAAAAAGAAAAAATAGTAACTTTAGACCATGGAAAAATTAAACTTAGGAAAGGCAAAAGACAAGGTAATATTGTGTGTAGATAACGGACTTTTTTTTGAGTTCTGTTTAAAACTTGCTGACCATTTTAAAAAGGTATATTATTATACAGAATGGAAAAATGCCTACCCTGGTATGGCTGAGGCTGTAATAGGTACTGAGTGGAAGAATGGGAAGAAGCTAAATACATTTGATGGTAAGAATATTGAAAGGGTTGAAAACCTTTTTGAGGTAATGGATAAGGTTGATTGTTTCTTTACCCCAGATATTTACGATGGAGATTTATTAGAGTTATTAGAGGCTTCTGGTATACCTTGTTTTGGTTCAGGTAAGGCTGAGTGTCTTGAGTTGAATAGATACGAGACTGCAATGGAAATGAAGAAGATAGGAATGGATGTTGCTCCTACAGTTCGTGTAGTTGGATTGCCTGCCTTAAGAGAGCATTTAAAAAAGAACAAAGACAAATATGTTAAAATTTCTAAATATAGAAAGACATTTGAAACATTTCATCATATTAATTACAAGCTATCCGAGCCTTTATTGGATAACCTTGAGTCAACACTTGGGCCATTAAAGACTATTTGTGAGTTCGTGGTTGTTGATTCTATTGATGCTGTGGTAGAAGAGGGTATAGATGCTTACGCTATTGATGGTGTAATACCCAATAAAATGTTTACAGGATGCGAAATTAAGGACGTATCTTACGCAGGTAAGCTTATATCTAAAGAAGAATTAAGTGTCGGTAATAAGTCTGTAAATGATAAATTTGAGATATTATTAAAGAAATATGACCACAATGGATTCTTCTCTACTGAGGTAAGAACTACTAAGGATGGTAAGCATTATTTTATTGACCCTTGTATGCGTTTAGGTTTACCTCCTAATGCGTTATATCAAGAAATATATAAAAATCTAGGAGATATTATTTGGTATGGTGCTAATGGAATATTAGTAGAGCCAGAGACAGATAACCCTTATGGAATGGAAATATTAATCAGCTCAGGCTGGGCTAGTGGTGGTCACCAAACAGTTTACTTCCCTCCAGAGATTCGTCAATGGGTTAAGTTGATTGACCCTATTAAGATTGATGGCACATACCATGTATTACGTTTAGGAGAGTCTTCTACAATAGGAAGTTTGGTTGCTGTAGGTAAAAGCCACGAAGAGTGTAAGAAAAAGATTGAGAAGATGGCTAAATTAATTGAGGGCTATGATTTAAACATTAAGACAGATGGAGCTGATGAGGCTATTGAGGCATTTGAAACTATGGTTAAAATAAGCAAAAAGAAATAATATGCCATTAAAAAAAGCAAAATCAGCAAGCAAGAAAGCTGTAAGTAAAGCAGTAAGTGCTAATATCCATGAGTTAGCTCATCATGGGACTAAAAAAAGAAGTCAAAAACAAATAGTGGCTATAGCAATATCAGCTGCAAAAAAGAAGAAGTAATATGTCTATATGCCCTCCAAAACAAGGTCCATTAGCAGAATCAAGTGGATATAATCAGCTTGTAAAAGATATACAGGCTAAATATAATGTTAGTGAAGACACTGCAAAGGGTCTTGCTGACTTTTCATTTTTTTCAAAAGGCGATATGCCTACAATGGAAGAGGCATCTAGTATTATAGATAAAAGTGTTTTCTTTCAAGAAATAAAACCTATTAAACAACAAATTAAAGATTTATTTAATAAGATTGTTAAGAGAAAGCCAGAGGATGTAGGATACAGAATGGGTATTGCAGAAGGTAAACAAAAAACAAAAGCAGCGGTACTAGAAGGAGAGGCAAAGGTTAAGCAATTAAAAGAGCAAAGAAAGGCTGAGAAACAAGCTTATAAAGAGGCTAAAAAACAATTTGCTAATAAACTAACAGAGTATTTAAAATCAAACGATAAGTTAAGGGCAAGATTATCTGATAGGCAGGTTGACGCTGTTGCTAGAAGAGCTAATGCTATTGGAGTAAGTGAAAACTCATATAATAAATTTGTTAAATATTTTGAAAAGGTAATAGCAAATAAAGATTATGAGGCTGACCTATCTATAGCAAACAAAGTTAAAGGGGATATGAAATTATCTCTTGCTGATTCAGCAGGATTTGTAAATAGAATGAAGTCTCTTGACTTTGAAAGACTTTCTCCAGATCAGCTAAAAGAATATAACAAATTAGCACAAGATTATATTAACAGCACTAAAACTGCTGGTAGTGAAAACTACAAACCATTTGAAAGAGAGGTATCAGAAACAACCTTAAATAGATTAGAACAGGCTGTTAATGATGATATAATAAAAGAGACAGAAGAAAGATTTGGGGTAGAAGGGTTAGGATTGACTAAGGAGGAGGCTGACTTGATGAATGAGTATATGATGTCTCAAGACAAGGATGCCTTTGAGCAAAAATTAAAACAAGAAGAAAAAGACAGATTAAAAGAACATTTATACAATACAGCTAAGTATTCTCAAATGAGTTTAACTGATTGGATAGATGAGAATAGAAATAAACTATTGTCTTATTTTGGTAAAGATATTACAGGAAATTTTGATATGTTAGCTAATGCTGATTTATCAAATGTTACAGATTTAAAAGACCTATCTTATTTAACAAGGGTAATGGATAACTCTATTACAAATAATACTGTTGCTAATATTAATGATGTAGCTAGTATTGTTAAGGCTTATGATGGGATAGGTAAGTTAGCAGAGGCTACAAAAGGATTGTATAAAACAGATATAGGCAAGATTAGAGAAGCCTTAGAAGATACTCCAATATTATTAAAGGCTTTATTGGGAGACCCAAAAGCAATATCAGCATTGAGAGAATATACTGGATATAGAGATATGGTATTGGCTAAATCAAAAGCTGATGATGCCACAATTAAGCTAAGAGAGGATTATGAAAAATTCTTAAAAAAGAATAAGATAGATAATGATGCTGAGCATGATATATTTACAGGCGCTTACTCAGACTTATTGAATGTAAGAACTGGATTTGAGAATGAAGATTTCTTACATGCTAAGGGTCAGCTAGAAAACTCTATAGAAAGATACTCTAAGAGTAAGAAACAGGATGATATTGAAATGGCAAACATATTATCTAAGTTTTATGATGACCATGTTAAGAATTACAAAGACTATAATGATTTTATAGATAACTTTAAAAAGAATGAGCCAGATGTTCATAAGGCAGCAGAATGGATGGCAAATGAGTTCTCAAAAATTAGAGACCAATATGCTCAGTTCTCTTTAGCATCTCAAGGTAAGCAAGGAGATTTTAGTTCAAGAAGATACTATAGCCCAAAGGTATATAAAATGGTATCAGAAAAGGCTATGGAAGCAATGTCTCCAGAAGAATACAATTACTATAAAAATTCAATCAACCCAATAGAAACGGGTAGAAACAAAGAGATACAACTTGAGAATGGTCAGCTACCTGATAACAAATCAGTTGACTATAGATTTATGTATAAGTCAGCTAAATCTTTCCAAGATATTATGTTTGAGATGGGCTCATGGGATGCCAAGAAGATTCACTCAAAAATGACAAAAGTAAATGGGTGGAATGATATATTTGGTGGTGTTAAAAATGCTGATTCATTTACAAGAATGTATGATACCCAATATGCAATAGCTAAAAAAGGTAAGATTAATAGTGATGGTCTTGGTAATTTATATTTTATAAAAACATTAAGAACATTAAAGAATATAGGTGCTCCTCAAGCATTAGCTAGATGGTCTCAATATTTCTCTCAAAGAGCCGTGTTATTTAATACATGGGGTCAGGCGGGTAAATATTTTAGAGATGTAATGGGTAGTTATGGTAAAGAGGCGTTAGGACTTAAGAAATTAGATAATATCCAACTAATAAAAGAATCTACCATAGGATATAGAGAGCAAGAGATGGGATTTTTAGGTACCACGGAATCAGCTGAAACCACTGGGTATAACAAATTAAAAAGAGGTGCCGGCAAATTAGTAGATGATGTATACAAAGGAACAGGTGCATTAAGAGACATATCAATGAAGCCTCTTGTTAAGGGGGACGTTAGGTCAGCTGAAATATCATTCTTATCATATTATTTAAAATATATGAATGAGGCTGGTGTTAAGGTTACTGCAAAAGATTTACCTACAGAGCATTTAAGAATGGATGAGACAAGAAGATTGGCAATGTCTTATGCTGAACAACAGGTAGATGCTACCCAAGGTGTAAGTAACAAGATACAACAATCTAAGTTTAAAAGAAATGATAATGGAGATACAATGACAGAGCTTGCTAAGTCTATTGTAATGCCATTTAACAACTTTGCTTCTAATACTAAATCAAGAATGATTGAGGATATTTATCAAATAAAGAATGGTAATAGCACTCAAAAGAAATATGCATCTGTTGATTTGGCTAGTACAATAGGGGAAACCGTTGCATTCCAAGCGGCTAATGCATTTATTATAGCTGGGGTAGAAAGATATGGTATTAGAGTAGGATTAGGTAAATTATTTGGATTAGACCCTGAAAAGGATAATGTATATGAGTATACTGCCAAGCAATTCCAAAAATTCTATACAGGTATTGCTAGGGAGATTATATTCTCTGGATTTGGTGGAGAGGCTGAACAAGTAGGTATGGATGGTCTTAATCGTTTAGCTTATCAGCTTTCAGAAAAGTCTAAAAAAGAATCAGGAGAAGATTATTACACTTGGCTTAAAAAAGAGCCATTATTTACTCCTCAGTATACACCACCAACAGACAATGGTGTTTTAAAATGGTCTACTAATATGGGTGCTTATGGTATTGCTGTAAGAAACGCATATCAAGTAGAAGAAGAGGCAAGAGCTGCATATAAAGGTGTAGGAGAGGGGGAATATGAATTTACGAAGCAAGGCAAGGCGAGTCCTATTACAAAAAGAAAAGGAACAGTTACATTTGATACTCCTACTGATAAGTATTTGAATATGAATGAAAGAGCCTTTTCTACTTTCATGGCATTAGGACATGGATTATCTGCAATAGGTTTATCAGAGCAAGATATTATAAGAGCAGGAGAGTCTAAAGAAAGAGATGTATTTAGAGCACCTAAAACTGCTAGAAGATAATTTTGGTAGTTTCAAAATAATTACTAATTTTACATTGCAAATCCGATAAGGTAATGAGAGTACGTTATCGGGTTGAATAATCCCCGCAATAGTCTCAGTATTATTGTTCTGCTTCCAATGGAAGCGTTTTAATCAACCCATCAACTCTCATTTGGTGGGTTTTTTATTTGCCATCGGTTAGGTTTTAACACGTTTTTCCCTATTAAGGCACAACTGCCTTCTAAATGAAAGTTTGCTGTTCTAGGTACTAAAGCATGGTGCTTTTCGCATCCTATAGAAATATAGGGAAACTTTTGACACCATGAAAATATGGCTAATGGTAAAAGTGGTAGCAATGTCTTACAGGTTGACAACTGCCGACAAGCAAAGTTTTAAAAACTCCGTTAGTCCCCATGATATAGGGATGTATTGTAGAGCTATGAATTAGCAAGTTGTAAATAAAGCTAAGGAAAATTCAGCAACTAACTTTTGCTTGGATATAAAACCTGATATGCACCTAACCAATTAATTTAGTATATTTGTGTAAAATATTCCTATGTCGTTTACAGCGAATTTTACTGTCAGCCAAAGTGTAGCAGGTACATCCTTAACAATTAATGATACCTCTGTTTATACCTCAGAGGGTAAGGGTACCTTTAGTTCAAGAAAGTTATACCTTTATAAGATAGATGGCACAACAGTTAAATATCCTTCTAATAGTACTACTGATTATATAGACTTCAGCTTTGCTAGCTATCCTAGTGACTCTATTACTATCACGGGTTTTACAAATGACTTATGCTTAAGAATTGATTTAGTTTTAACCTCTACCAATCCTCAACAAGGAAGTACCTATTTAAAAGAGAGTATTGTAACCATGGTAGGGTTTACTAATAATCAAATCTATACAGCCTGTCAGATATTGGCACAGAATCCTGCTAGACAGAATGATGTGGTCTTTACAAAGAACCTTTTAGTTTTAAATAGAGAAAAGAATATAGCAGTTAATGCTGGTAGTTATAGTGACCAATTTGCTTCACAGGCAGCTCTTGATAGGGCTAACAACATTATTTTAACATCTAATATCAGATTTTAATGTATACAAATAGTCAGGTTACAGCGATATTACAATATTCTGATATATCATTATATTTAGGTGGTGGCGATTTTGCCCAAGAGAAATATTATAATTGGGTAGATGAGACAATGGAGTTGGATATGATTGAGGTGTTTACCGAGACTGTTAGATTCTTCCAACCATATTCCTTGGGTACAAGTTCTTATGATTTGGTTGTTAACTACCTTAATACCTTAACGGGTAAGTGGAGAGCAAGGGCTATTGAGATTTCAGGTAATAGTAATGGTATTATTGCTGGTCAGCCTTCAACTACGACTTATGTATCAGCTACGGTTATAAGATTAACCTACACTGCTACGGGTGGGGAGACATCGGTTGTTTTCTCTGCAGGTATTGGAAGGGCTTGCTTAGATGTAACAAGGGGTGGTATAGATGTACAAAATATTTTAACTTCAGGAACCCCAACTGGTGACAATGTATTATGGACAAGTTCTACAGGAACTTTAACATTTGCAAGGGTGTTATCAGCTGGTGAGTTTATAGCAATAAATTTAGAATAGTATGAGTCAAGGTTACTTTACTGGTGAGGTCAAGATAAGAAATGAGAATGGCGTTCTTGTGGCTAATAATGGGGTTGTTACTGCTACTAGTGGTATTACCTCAGGAACTACAGGAACCTCAGGAACGAGTGGTACCTCTGGCACCTCAGGGGTTGCAGGTACATCAGCTAGATATGTAGATACCTTTACGGCAACTGCAGGTCAAACTAACTTTACCTCTACCTATGGATATAACCCAGACCTTATAGATATTTATGTAAATGGTGTTAAGTTAAGCAAGAATGATTTTACAAGACCAACAAATACAACTGTTGTTTTAAATAATGGCGTTTTAGCGGGAGATATTGTAGAAATATATAACTATGTTTCTTACTATACTCCTACCTCTGGTACAGCGGGTTCTTCAGGTACTACAGGTACATCGGGTACGTCAGGGACCACAGGAACCTCAGGTACAACGGGAACGAGTGGTAGTTCAGGTAGTAGCGGAACATCAGCTACAGCAGGTACAAGTGGAACTACGGGCACCTCAGGAACTTCAGGCTTAACTGGGGATAAGTATTTCTCTTTGTCAAGTACTAGTTTTACTTTAGGAACAAATGGTTCTTTAACGGTTGCTACAAACCTTTCTTATACTCCTGGGCAGTCAATTATAATCTCTCACGATAACACAAATTATCAGCTAAGTGATGTTACTAGTTATAACTCTAGTACGGGATTGTTGGTTTTTGGTATTGCTAACTTATTGATAGGTGGTGGTACTTACTCTACATGGAGTGTAAATCTAAATGGTAAGCCAGGTACAAACGGGACCTCAGGTTCTTCAGGAACAAGTGGTTCTTCAGGAACGACAGGGACTAGTGGAACAAGTGCGACAAGCGGTACTTCAGGCACTACGGGTACTAGCGGCACTAGTGGTTCTAGTGGTTCATCAGGTAGTTCAGGTTCTAGTTCAACAAGTGGTACTAGCGGTACTACGGGTACGAGTGGTACAACGGGAACATCGGGCACAAGTGGAACGAGTGGATTGAATGGTATTAGTGGTGGGCAGATATATTTCTTAAATCAATCGGTAAATACAAGTTCAGCTTTTGGTACTCCTACCTATAAACAAATGGATACAAGCCCTACGGGTGGAGCTGAACAGACAGTGGCAATTACTGCTAGTGGTAACACCTCAAATATTGTTTGGGCTACCTTTGCTACTAATAGTGGGGTGCCCAATTTAACTACCTTACCAGGGGGTATTTGGGCATGGCAAATGAATATATTATGTAGTTCAGCAAATGCCGCAAACCTTTCTATATACGCACAAATATTCAAATATACAACAGGTGGTGCATCAACCTTGATTGCTACCTCAGGTATTATAAATTTACAAAATAATACAGGTGTTGTTTCTTATTACTTTGATTCATTTGTACCAAGTACTGCAATGAATTCAACGGATAGATTATATACTGTTTTATATTATACGAATTCAAAGGCAGGTAATGTACCTTTTACTTTTTATACAGAAGGTACTTCTAACTACTCTTATATAACTACTTCTTTAAATGCCCCTTCAGGTACTTCAGGTACTAGTGGTAATAGCGGAAGTAGCGGTACATCAGGAAGCTCAGGTACATCAGCTACCTCTGGAACAAGTGGCTTAAGTGGTAGTTCGGGGGTATCGGGAACAAGTGGTACTACGGGTACAAGTGGGTCTTCAGGTACTACGGGTACATCGGGAACGAGTGCTACGAGCGGAACATCTGGAACAACGGGTACGTCAGGAACTTCTGGCGTTAGTGGTTCTAGTGGGGTTAGCGGAACGAGTGGTTCATCGGGTACCTCAGGTACAACCCCTACCAATCAAGTAACAGGGACAGGTTCAGCTTCTCAGATTGCCTACTTCAACGGAACAAACTCTATTACAAGTGATGCTACCTTTACTTATTCTCCTACTGCTCAACTATTAGTTAATAATAGTGTTACTGCTGCATCAGCAATAGCAAGAGGAACTAACCTTACTCCTACCTTAACAGCAGCAGCTAATGGTGATGTTCTTGTAGGATTAGATATTAACCCTACGTTTACTAATGGTGCTTTTACAGGGGTATCAAATTATGGGATAAGAATAAGTTCTGCATTTCCTCTTACCAATACAATTTCTACAGTTAATTCTATTAATACTACAAGTGGTGTTCATAGTTTTGTTTCACATTATTTAGCCATGTCTCCAAATGCATCAAATGGCTCAAATATTGTTTTGTTAATGGGTGGTAAATCAAGAACATTAAATAATGGAATACACGTTACTTATCAACATTCATCAGATGGAAGTGCTTCAAATTTTGGTAGTTTAAATTTTGTTGGTGTAAATGGTATTTTAACTTGGTTTCCTACAGGTGATGTTGGAATAGGTACAGGAGGTACAGACTCAGGATATAAATTAGATGTAGCAGGAACAACTCGTTTAAACGGATTACAAACCTTTGTAGGAACTACTGCAAGTGATGGTGGTCAGTTAGGAGCTGAACTTTTAACTTCTTCAGGTTGGACTTCTACAGGTTGGACAGGCTCTTATCCTTCGTTTACGCATACTACAGGTAATACTACAAACTTAACAAATACGTTGGCTGCGGTTGTAGGTAACAACTATGCATTTACTTATACGATTACAACAAGAACGGCAGGTACAATTACCTTTTTTCTTGGTGGATTAACTTTTTCAGGAGCATCTTCTTCAGGTGTCGCTTATGGAAAAGCTACATCAACCGCTTCATTAGTTATTACACCTACTACTGATTTTGATGGAACAGTTGTTATGTCTATTAAGCAAGTTACCGCAGGTTCAGCTACAACTACTTTTCAAAATAGTTCAGGCACTGCAAACATAGAAGTAAGAGCAAGTGGAGCTTCTGCAACTAACACATTTATAGGCTTAAATAGTGGTAGATTCTCAATAGGTATTAATTCATACCAAAATACTTCATTAGGATATGGAGCATTATCTTCCATAGTAAGTGCATTTAACAATACTGCAATAGGATATGCTGCAGGAGGCTTAATTACATCAGGACTTAATAATACATTAATAGGCTCAAACGCAGGTGGTGCTATTACAACAGGAGGTAGTAATACTATAATAGGTACAAATTCAGGTCAAAATATTACAACGGCAAGTAGTAATACTTTGATGGGAACTTTAGCAGGTTCAGCTATTAGCTCAGGAAATGCAAATGTTTTAATAGGACAACAATCTGGACTTTCTATTAACGTAGGAACTACTAATGTGGCAATAGGTTGGCAATCTTTACTAAACTTAACAAGTAGTGCTTATAATATAGCATTAGGTCCACAAGCAGGTAATAATGCAGGATTGTCATCAAGTGTTTTAAATACTACATCTGGAAGTTCTATTTACTTAGGCATGAATGTTCGTGCATCTGCAAATGCTAATTCAAACGAAATAGTCATTGCAGGATATAATCTAACAATAGGTCAAGTAGGATATGGTTCAAACACAACAGTAATAGGTAATAACCTTACAACTAATACTGCTATTCAAGGAAACTTGACATTAGGTTCTTTAAATCCTGTTTCAATCGGTTTACCTGTGGCTACTCCTTCCACAACAGGTGGTACTTTAGCAGCAGGTACATATTATTATCAAATAGTAGCAGTAGATATTTACGGAAACACAACAACAGGTTCTCAAGAGGTTTCAGCGACTACAACAGGTACAACATCAAGCATTGCTTTATCTTGGACTGCAGTAACAGGGGCAGCATCTTATAGAATTTATAGAGGTACTGCAACAAATGCTCAAAACGTTTATTACACATCTTCTACTAACTCATTTACTGATATTAACGGAACATCAACGGCAGGAACAGTTCCTACTTCTAATACAACTTATTTAAGTAGAATTACTAACACAGGAGATGCTATAATAAATACAATAACAGTTGGCTTAGGAGGTGGAGCAATTTCAACAAATACTGCAATAGGTGTTTCAGCGTTAAAAAATAATACAACAGGTTCGCAAAATAGTGTATTAGGTTCAAACGCAGGAGCAGCTATTACAACAGGAGGTAGTAATACTTTTATAGGTGTTTCTGCAGGGCAAGCTAATACTACAGGTTCAAATAATACAGCAGTAGGAGTAAGTGCTCTATTTAAAAATACAACAGGTGGTTACAACACAGCAGTAGGATTACTTGCTTTGTATAATAACACCACAGGTACATTTAATAATGCAATAGGTGATAGTGCATTAGCAGCAAATACAACAGGTAATCAAAATAATGCTCAAGGTCATTATACAATGTATAACAACACCACAGGTTCTAATAATACTGCCTTAGGTAATAATGCCTTGCTTGCAAATACAACAGGTTCAAGTAATGTGATAATAGGAAACATTGCTGCAAATGCTGCTACTGTAGTTGATAATAGTATTATAATAGGAGCTAATTCTCAACCATTAGCTTCTTCACAAACCAACCAAATAGTAATAGGTTACCAAACAACAGGTTTAGGTTCTAACACAACAATAATAGGTAACTCATCTACAACACAAACTGCTCTATACGGAAGTTTAACATTAGGTACAACATCTACTACTGCTTCTGCTTTGCTTTCTATGTCATCTACAACGCAGGGTTTCCTACCACCTCGCGGCACGAATGCACAAAGAACTGCTATAAGTTCTCCTGCAGTAGGTTTAATGTTTTATTGTACTGATACAGTAGAAGGATTGTATGTATATACTTCAGCAGGGTGGAAAATGTTTACAATGGTATAATTATGACAGGAATATATAAAATAACATTCCCAAATGGGGTTTACTACTTTGGTCAAGCAATTGATTTAAAAAGAAGAGAACGTCAACACATTAAGGAAGCTCAAAAAGGGAAACATACTAATCCAAGATTTCAGCATTGTTGGAATAAGTATGAAGAATTTAATTTTGAAATAATTGCAGAATGCAAAAAAGAAGAATTAAATAAAATAGAATCTGATTTTATTATCAAAAATATTGATAATGAATTATGTTGTAATATGTGCAAAGAGGGTAGGTCAAGATTAGGTGTAAAATTACCAGAAGAGTCTAAGCAAAAAATGTCTAAATATCAATTTTTAATTGGAAGAACAAAACCTGTTTATGTGTTTAGCCGACAAATGGATTTGTTAGGAAAATTTAATTCAATGAGAGATGCGGAAAAAATATTAAAATTATGTCCTAAAGATGTTCAAAAATCTTGTAAAAATAGAGGCAAATATAATGCAAAAGGATATAAATTTTTATATGCAGCAGAAGTTGATATTTTTTTAAATTATTCAAATAATATAGTAAAATTATAAAAATAAAAATATGGCAAAAATTCAACCAATTCAATTCCCAATATTAGGGGAAGCAACACAACTAATGGTAAGAGTATTACCCTTTGAAACCAACGCAACTAATTGTGGAACTTATTACGAAATACAAACAGAGGAAGGTAAAAGTTTAGCAAATGGAAATTATAACCTAAGCGATGAAGAATTTGCATCTTGGGGGCAAAGCAATAAATATATTGACCAATTAGTAGCAAGTCATGTTGGGGTAACGATTATAGATTAAATAGTATATTTGTAGCATGAGTAAGAATTCAAATTTAAGTGAAATACCTAATGTCTCAGGGATTGTTAAATCTGGTACTAGTGGATTTTCTGCTGCCGTTGCAGGGGCAGATTATCAGCTACCAATAAGCGTAACAACAACAGGAGTAAATGGACCTGCTACATTTGCAAATAATACATTAAATATCCCACAATATGGTTCTTCAGGAACCACGGGAACATCAGGCTCATCAGGTACCTCAGGAAGCTCAGGTACATCAGCTACTAGCGGTACTAGTGGAAGCTCAGGAACAACAGGTACAAGTGGGACAACGGGTACCTCAGGGACTAGTGGTACGACAGGAACATCAGGCTCTAGTGGAACAACAGGGACTTCTGGAACAAGTGGGACTACAGGAACGAGTGGCTCTAGTGGTACGACAGGAACAAGTGGGACAACAGGGACTAGCGGTACCTCAGGGACCTCTGGGTCATCAGGTTCTTGCGGAACAAGCGGAACCTCAGGATTAAATGGGGTATCAGGAACATCAGGGACAAGCGCAACCTCTGGAACTGCAGGAACAAGCGGCTCCTCTGGCTCATCATCTTATTATACCTCTACCTCTACATCAGCTATAACAATACCAACCTCTCCTAGCACGGTTGTTAATTTAACCACCCTAACAGGATTATCTTATACGGTTGCTCAGTCAGTTATTATAGCTTACGATGCAACTCATTACTTTACAGCTACTATATCTTCTTATAATGCAAGTACAGGGGCTATGACGGTTCTTTCTGCCTCTAATGTAGGTACAGGGACATATAGCACATGGTCTTTAAACCTTGCAGGTGCTGCAGGGGGTAATGGTACCTCAGGCGTGAACGGAACAAGCGGAACAAGCGGTATCAATGGAACAAGTGGTACATCAGCAACCTCAGGGACATCAGGTGTTAGTGGTACATCAGGTGTTAGTGGTACATCAGGAATAAATGGAACAAGTGGATTTAACGGCACCTCGGGAACATCAGCTACAAGTGGGACTACAGGTACTAGCGGGACAAGTGGTGTATCAGGAACAAGTGGTACTAGTGCTATAAATGGAACTAGCGGAGTAAGTGGTACAAGCGGTGTATCAGGAACTAGCGGAGTATCAGGGACAAGTGGGGTGAGTGGTACTTCAGGTACATCAGGAGTAAGCGGTACGAGTGGGGTAAACGGAACAAGTGGCGTAAACGGAACCTCAGGAGTAAGTGGTACGTCAGGAGTTAATGGTGCTAGTGGAACGTCAGGGGTAAGTGGAACGAGTGGCGTAAATGGTGCATCAGGTACAAGTGGGGTAAGCGGTACTAGTGGAGTATCAGGTACATCGGGGGTCAATGGAGCTAATGGGACTAGTGGAGTAAACGGAGCCAACGGAACAAGTGGGGTTAATGGGGCTAGTGGAACAAGCGGAGTTAGCGGTACTTCAGGAGTGAATGGTGGTAACGGAACATCAGGAGTAGGATTTAGCTCAATATCTCCTGCCTACAATACAGCAATAGTATTGAGTAATGGTTCTAGCAATTCAGCCTATAGTGTATCAAATGCCACAATAGATGGTAGTGGTAATATTACTGCTAATTCTTACTACGAAAGTTCAGATATTAGATTGAAGGATGTTGTTGATATGATTTTATCAAATGACATAAAAACAATTTCCTTTACTTGGATAGATAAAAGAGATACTAAATTACATTGGGGTTATATAGCACAAGATGTAAAACAATTTTTACCAGATGCAGTTGGCGATGATGGAGAAGGATTTTTAAAGGTAGATTATAATCAAGTTCATAGTTGGAAAATAGCTCAGCTAGAAAAAAGAATTGCTGAACTAGAGGCTAAAATTAAGTAATGAAAACCAATAACTATTTAGTTACATATAACGACTTAACCACAATGGGGTTGACTGCAAAGACAACAGCTCCTACTGGCACTCGTATAGCTACTAAAAGTTTTATCAATACTTATTATTATGCAAACAATAGTGGTAATTTAAGAAACTATGCCAATAACCAATGTGTTATGTATCAAGACATAGTTGGTTCAATACCTAATAGCGATACATTGTATTATTATGGAATCAATACAAGCGCTAATCCTGTTGTAATAACAGGTGTTGGAGATTCGGCATCAGCTTGTAGTTTATCAGGAATGAGCAGTATAACTGCTTATTATTATGGTACATTTAATAATGGAACATATTTGTTTTATGACAACTCAGGAACCCAATTGGTATCAGATGGCGGTTGGTTTAACCTAGGAGGATATAGTTTTCAGCTGAATTCAGGTGGTGTATATAATTTAACTGGTTGTGCTTCTTGTAGTATTAGTGGTACTAAGGTAATCAATTCTACAACCTCAGGTGCTTCAGGAACAATATACATTACAGGAACCAAGTCGGTTAGATTTAGCTGCTTTGGTGGTGGGTCTTTAGGTAATACATTCAGTGGTACCTTAAATATTACAGGAGTGGGCTCTTACTTCTTAAGTTGTACAGCATTCCAAACTAAAAATACAGATATACCACTTAGTGCAGGAACTTATACCTATAGTATAACTAGAGGCTCTTATACAGGTTCTTCAGGGAACAATGCATCAATTACTTGCTTGTAATTTATCCATAACCATTTTAGCTGTTATTGATTTCTGACATTCAAATTGTCTATCATATCCTTTCCATACGGGGCACCATTCCCAGTCTCCACGGTCAAATTTAAAGTTCTTATTATTCCAACATCCGTGGCATACTGATTTGTTTGTTACCCTTATGGTGTCAAAGGTAAACTCATGATTGTCCTCTGAGAAGTTGGCAATCATAATTACTTTCTTTTTAAGAGAATATGCGAGCCAGCTGACCCCCGACCCCAATCCTATAAAGAATTCGCTATAATGTATCAGCTTCATAGTCTCCTTAATATCATGATTGATTATTTGTTCAGCTCCCTCAAAAGGATTATTTTCTAATGAAACATTAATAACCTTATATCCCTTACCTATTAGTATGTAGATTAATTCTTGCCACCCTTCTTTAGTCCAAAACTTACATCCAGAGGTAGAGTTGGTTGCAATCGTTACATACTTCTCTCCGTTAAAAGGATGTTCTCCTGCCTCGTATTTAAGTACAGGTCTTATCTCCTTAAACTCTAATCCTAATATATTTGTAGCAGCCTTCTGTAAAGGAATGGTGTTGCATAACTCAGGCTCTCTATCCGAGTCATAGTGCCATCCAATATTATATTGAGCATAAATATTCTCTACTAAGACTCCTCTTTTAACAAACTCTAATTCAGGGTAATCAAATAAGTCCTCTCTATTCGTAACCACAATGACCTTGCAATTATGTTTATTTTGAAACTCTAGGCAATACGGCACCCAAGCAAGATTATCCCCCAAGGAATCGCTATCAATTACTATCATAACTTTCTTGCCCTCAAGATTTAATATGTTGTCATATATTACTGCCCCCCTACAATAAACCAAGGTTCTCCATTTAGTAAACCATTGTCTATTCAGCTTAACCCATGTGTTTGATTTTATTGTATTTTCGTAAGTAATACTACCATTTTCGTCTAAAAATTGAACTAAAAAATCCTCCTCAACAGCACAATTAATTTCAAGGTATGGCTGACCAACAAAGTATTGGGTAATAGAAACCTCTTGCTGAACGATAGGGTCGCACAATAAATTTCTATAGGCAATATAATGCTTTGTAGCAAAGTGAGGGGTAGTATTGTCAGCTGGTGTTACATAGTTAGCCTTAATTGTATTTAGGTCTGTATCTATAGGCTGAATATAGTCAGTAAACATATCTCCATACTGAGGAAGATTGTGGGCTATGATTGGTAGGTTATAGCTGATTGCCTCTCTCAAGACTAATGGGTTACATTCCCAAGTAGAGTTGAACATGAATATATCAGCCATTCTCATAAAATTATCTACATCTTTTCTCTCTCCCCATACCTTAACATTCTTGGGTAAATCTTTCATAAGTGGTTCCCAATAGTCTTTAAAGTTACCAGCTTGGTTACCTACGAAATGAAATATAAAATTAGGATACTTGCGAGCAATCTCTATACCCTCAGCTTGATTTTTCCCTGGAGTCCACAACCCAACATTAAGGACATGGTTGCCCGTTCTTTCTGCATTAATCTCTTGTTTGTCTATAGGATATTCTATGACCTTGTAATTATCTGCCTTAAAAACATCTATATGATAAGGAGTACAATATAGGTATAGGTCTGACTTAAATATTTTATCCTGTGGTAAACAATCAACCCCATGGAAGGTCTCTACTATTCTATATGTTCTATCGTTGCTATAAATCCTTTTGACCATCTCTCTGTCTAGTCTTTCAACCATATCATCTACATGGATAATGTCTGGCTTAAACTTATCTATCACATCAAACAATTCCATCTTGTTTTCATATAGGGTAGTAAAGTTCTCTTTTAGTAAACTTTTAATCTTATCTCTCTGTACCACATAGTCTAAACTATAGCACTGATACTCTACTACATATAACTCTATGTTCTTTACATCTATAAGTGATTCTATTCTCTTTAAAAGGAACGCAGGCATCCCCCCCGTACTAGTGTGAGATGGAAGGTAAAGTATCTTCATTGATTATATTTTTAATTTTTTGTATGTCTTTTTCTCCGTGGTAAAATAGTAACTGACTTTCAGTTGCAGGTACTCTAACCCAATCAGCTAAATGATATGACTCTCCCGTAAACTCTAAATCTCTATATCCGTTTACATAACAGAAAGGCAATCCATTATAAGCCTTGTAATCATATAAAAGTGTTTGTAAAATCGTTTCTTCGTTATACGGTGCGTACCATGCATTATTTTTAAGTATCGTAGGATGATTACATCTATAATACCATAGGTGTAAAAAATCTATCGTATTCTTACCCGCTACAAAATACCCACTTTGCCTATATTTAGTCATCTTCCTTTCTTGCTGATTTGAGTTGAATAACTCACAAGCAGGATGTTCTAGGGTAGTGGTAAGGTCGTCAAAACTATCAGCCCCTCCTCTCCCATTTGAATGAAGGAAATCATAAATTCCCTCTACGAAATAAGGGTAGGTTGAGTCCTCATCATAATAGTCAAAAATAGTATCTATGTATTTGGTAGCTATGGAATCGCAATCTACATAGCAAACGGTATCGTGGTATTTTAAGGCGTGTCTTACTATTGCAGGCCTCTCAATAAGTAACTTATAAATCTCTGGGTTGTCTCTATCAATAAAATCTTTTCTTTCTTTAATACTTACTGCCTTGGATTTCCAATGCCAAGCAGTAGCCCCCTTTATACTCCTATAAGCGTCTAAGATATATACATATATAGGATAATTACTATATTTATTTATTGAGTCTACGCAGGCTTGCAATAGGTCAACATAAGCCTCATTTGCATATAAAATGTATGCTCTTTTTGCCATTCTTTGTGTTTAAACAAAATTAATTCAAATATTTAATATTCTTAATAATATTTTGTAACTTAGCACTAAATTTTATTACCATGTTAACATTAAACGAAGCACAAGTACAAGAGTTAAATAGAATTATTGATGCAACTCCGTTTGCAGCAGCAGTTCCATTTGTTCAATTTTTCCAAAAAGTTCAACAAGATGCTGCTCCGAAAGAAGCACCATTAGTTGAGGCAGAACCAGCTTAAAATTAAAATTATGTATCAATTAACAGAACAAGACTTGCAGACTATCAAGAGTTCATTTGGCCCTGATTTACCATCAGTAAATGGCGTTAACATTGTTGATTTTATTATTGGATTGTCTTATGTAAATAGCCATCCAGTAGAACCAACTACTGAAACACCAACAGAGGCTCCTACTGAAACACCAGCACAACCTGAATAATGGATTTGCAAGTAGAAATAACGCTAATGGAATCAAGAATTTCTAAAATGGAAGAGAAATTAAATGACGTTGAGTCAAAATTAGACTCTGTTGATAAAAAGTTAAATCAAGTTATAGATGCTCTGATTGGGAACAAGCTCACTCAGAGCAATGGCTTGGTTGCTGATGTTAAAGAAATTGGCGACCTAGTTGATGCCCACGAAGCCTTCTTAAACAAGACTAAATGGATTTGGATTGGTGTTGTTTCCGTTTCTACCATTATAGGATTTTTTTTAAAGTTTTTGTTAGAACATCTATCTAAATGAGTAAATTATTCAGCCTTAATTGGCACGATATTATTAAGAGTTTTGTGGTAACATTCTTTACTACATTCATCAGCTCATTGATAGCAGTTCTAGATACCTTACAATTCCCAGATGCTGATGGTTGGAAGCACATAGCATTAGGAGGACTTGCAGCAGGGTGTTCTTATTTATTAAAAAACTTCTTTACAAATAGCCAAGGGCAAATCGCCATAAAAGAGCCATGAAAAAATTAATACTATTATCATTACTTCTAGTTGGGTGTAGTGAGCAAAGAAAGATTCAGAAGGCTGAACGTATCGTATTATTAAACGATAATGCTTTCAATGAGATAGGTCTTAAATGGGCTAAATTAAACCCAATAGACACCACCATAACAAGAATTATATCTAAGTCAGATACCCTTACATTAAGAGACACCTTAACCTATACTAAGTCTGATACCTTGCATCACACAGATACTGTTTTTAAATTAATAGTTAAGACCTCTTATGTACACGATTCTGTACAAAAATATGTACAGGATAACAGAGTTTTAAACTCCTACAAGGATTCTATTCAGTCTTATAAGAATAATATTTTTATTACAAATACCTATCTTTCAGAGGCTAAGAAAGAAATTTCAAAATATAAGTGGTATTTTTTTGGTTTATTGGGATTAATTGTTTTAATTTTGGGTATATACACATACCTTAAGTTAGCATTATGATAAAAAATTCATACCCAGAACTCCCTGGGCTTCCATATACAAAGACTTCTATTGATATGGATAGCGTTATTGCCTACATTAAAGAGTCTCCATATATTGCTGAGGTTAAAAGAGCTTGCTATGTCGTATTTCGTAATGAGTCGTCAAATGGCAAAAGTGGGGTATGCAATAACTACATAGGATTACAGACAGATAGCGGAAGATGGGATGCACATATATCAGCTAAGATTATAGGTACTACACTTAAGAATGAGAACATGACAGGCAACCAAAGAAGATTTGCTTGCTTTAATTCATTTAAGGATTCCATAGATATTTTAGAGTACGAGATATTAGGTAGAGGTCTGTTTATTGGTGGGACTGCACATCCTTATCACACTGGATTAGTAACATCAGCTAATGATTTAGCTTTGGCTTATTATAGAAATTGGGTAATGGGCTCTAATGATGCCTTGCCTGATAAAGATTTTACAAATGGATTTTTATCCATGTATCATCAAGCTGAGGCTAAGTTCTAAACACACAACACATGAATCAGAAAATTCAGCTAGCATCTGATTACGTATTGAAATTCCCTTCAATATCTAAATCATCCATTGCTGCAAAATTGTTCAACGATTACGAGGCAATCTATTCTAGCCAAGAAGAGGCTAGAACTTATGTAAGAAGAGTCACAGGGGCAAATGGAGAGTATAGTAGTAAAAGAGTAAGTATACCTCATACTCCTGATTTACCTCCATCAAAATGTTCTTCTAGAAAATTTGTAGACCTACCTGTCAGCTCCAATAATATCCTTTGGATGTCTGACATACACATCCCAAACCAAGACAATGATGCTATTAAATTAGCCATAGAATACGGGAAGAAAGAGAAAATAAATTGCATAGTGTTAGGTGGAGATATTTTAGATAACACTCCATTTACAAATCACGATGCACCACCTCCAAGCCCAGATGATGTAGTGGAATGGTTTGAATACTGCCAAATCTTTTTAAGCCATCTAAGAACAATATTCCCTAAGGCTCACATAGTTTGGATTGAGGGTAACCATGATAATTGGTATGTACGTTATCTGATGAAGAAGGCTCCAATGCTTTTCAATGATGATTATTTTAGACTACCACAGAGACTTGATTTAAAGAAATACAATGTAGATTTCTATGAGCAAAATATTGTGGTTAGAGCTGGTAAATTACACCTACTTCATGGGCATACTATTGTAAGAGGATTTATGGCTCCTGTTAATGCTGCAAGGGGTGTGTTCATGAGAGCAAAAAGTTCAATGCTTATAGGTCATGTGCATGCAAGTTCAGCTCACTCAGAAAGCAATATTAAAGAAGAAGATATAGGGTGTTGGTCTACAGGATGCCTATGCACCTTATCCCCTGATTATGACCCGCATAATACTAAACATAACTTAGGATTTGCTCAAATATTGGTAGAGAAAGATGGTAACTTTGAGGTTAAAAATAAAAGAATAATAGGTAATAAAATATTTTAATATGAGCAAAATATTAGACAAGGTTATATCAGATTTAGAGGATAGAGAGGCTAAGGGAATTAATACCTACGGAACCACGGTTGATAGGACTGATTACGAGCTAATTAATTGGTTACAAGAGGCTTATGAAGAGCATTTAGATAGCTGTCTTTATTTGAAGGCAGCAATAGAAAAGATACAATCACAAGACAAATTTTATTAGTATATTTATCCCTCAAAGAAGTTTTATGGCCAAGTTAAAAATTAGTAAATCGTTTAATAAGATGAGTTTAGCTGAACAGGAATCATACCTAGTGAATAAGATTTATGAGTTGCATGCATTAGAGGATGCCTATAGAAAAATGCTAGGCAAAATCCGTGGAGGAAGCAAGCAGTCATTGCCAGAAGATGATGACAGACCAGATTTAATAGACCTTAAAAGTGCCTAATAAAATTACGATACCAACAGAATTTAAGCTCAATGGTAAGAAGATTATTGTTGAGTTTGATGATGAGTATTGTGAGACAGAAGGATATTTAGGAGAGGCTGATTTTGACCTAAGACTAATTACCCTAACTTCCAAAGAAGGGAATAAAAAACTCCCAAAGTCTGAAATAGATAAAACATTCTACCACGAACTAATTCATCTTATTCTTGATGCTGCAAATAGACATCAGCTAAAATACAACGAAGATTTTGTAGATGATGTTGGTTTGTTATTGTACGAATTTGAACGTACTAAAAAGTTTTAGTTTATCTATACTTTCTAATTAGATTAAATATTCTTGATATATCTGTAAAGTTCAATTCTTCGTTAATTCTAATTGGAAGAAATGCTATTGTAAATCCATGGTTGCCACGAAAATAATCTTCTTTTTCTATCCTATTACCATTTACACTATCTATATAAATCCATGGGTAGTTAGCAGATAGTTGAACTTCTATACCTATCTTCTTCATTCTTTCTATGAATGTTTTTATCTTATCCATATTTATTAAATTGATTTATAGAGAAGGTCTCAATCAATGGTTGACGCTTCTTTAATTCTTGCTGAGATTTAGTTTGCCCAGTTAAGGTTAACAACATAATCAAGAATGATACCGTTCTATCGTATTTAGTACGATTATCATGCTCGTATCTTTTAAGCTCATCTAATAGGTCAAGATAGTTTATAAGATGGCAATAATGCTCCACATAATTAATTCCATACTCCAACTGCTTAGATAAGGCGAAGGCATCAGCTGAGGCTACCCCTCTAATCATGTGGTTAACCTTTGTCTTTCTTGTTGGGTCAATTACGGCATCTGGTTTCTTACCAAGCATAGGTAAACAATTCTTACCAAAGTCATTCTCTGACTTAAAGTATTCATAGTAATCATCTCCTGCATCCAACTCTATTGTTACTGGAACTCCATAGTACATAGAAGCCATTAACATCTCTTTCCAAAATAATTTCTTTAGCTTAGGTCTTCCATAATAGTGAGCTACAATAGCACCACTACCTTCCTTAGTTGGGTCAATCTTTTCTCCTATCCATGCAGAGCCTTTAGAGCCCTCTCCTGAGGTCATGGCTGAACGATAGGTATCCACTCCCATTCCATACTCAGCACCATTGCCGGGGTACATTACATTGCCTCTAAATTGAAAATTGTTAGGCTTCTCAGGGAACTTATATATCAGCCAATTACCATTACTATCATCAGCCCATGCAATCTTATCTTCTCCTGTCACATAGAACTTACCCTTTCTTAAATGAACTGGCTTATCTCTTAGATTTTGTTCTTGCTCAAGGATATTGTCTAGATTGAAATGGCAATCAGCTTGATTAAACTTAAATGCTTCCTCTTCGTTTAATGGATAGTCACGAGTATCTTGGTCATTGTTTCTATAGTTAGCTAGGATAAACTCCTCAGCCTCTTTCTTTCTTGACATACCATATACATCTATAAATCCTGCTAACCCCTCAGAGGCAGGCACAAAATATCTAACCAATTTAGTTGGGGTATTTCTTCCGTGTTTAAACTGATTAGATTGGTCCCATAAGTTTTTAAATTCTTGCCCGCCCGAATTAGGTGGGTTAACGGTAGATACCATCAAGGCAAATCCTACCTTGTTAGCACCCTCTGTTAGGGTCTTCTTGGCGATATTCCAATACTCTACAATGTCTACTTCTTTTGGGAACTTAGAGGCCTCATCTATCAGCAATCTACTCCAACGACCAGAGTCAAAAGAGTTCAAGGCTGTGTTACGCCACTCTATAAACGAATTAAGACCCTCTCTTTTATTGTATAGACCTACATTAGCCTTCTTCTTTTTAGCCTGTTTAACAAGCACTAATCGCTTTTTAGGGTCATCGCTACCATCAGTTCTTGGCTGAAGGAATATAGGTATAGATTTAAAGCCATAAACAATCATGTTCATGAATAAATCCGAGGCGTCACCTCCAGTCTTTGAGATAATACCACAACGAGTATTAGCTGTGAACGAGGCCTCCTTGGTAAGTATGCATGATGATTGTGAGGTAGCTCCCTCTCTTCGTTTCTTAACCCTTATGACACCTAATATTGTATCATCTTTAGAAATCTCATTGTAAAATAGAAACCATTTTCTATCAGCATCTCTAAACTCTGGCTCAATGCCAGATTCAAGCGTCCAATAGTTTAAGTAAAAGTAATGGTCTCCTGTGATATAGGTAGGGAATCCGTTATTCATAAACCAATACCCATCTCTACATCTTTCAAATTCTCTTTTGATAAATGTTATTTGTTCTTCATTGTATTGAGCATTACCATCCTCATCTATTTCTAAATCATAGAATGAATCAGGTATATCAGTCTTCCTAAATTTTTGTTTCTTTGCATCAAGATTGCTACCATCAATTTCTTTTAATTGTGGTGCTGATGGAAAGTGACACTCAACGCCATAAATTTCTGTTATTGGCATATGCTATTTTTAAATGACTCGTATTTTAAATGTGCATCAAGCTCGTTATCAAAATACCCTAAATGTTTTTTTAATTTACCTATGCCTATTTGAGCAACAAACATTTTTCTTCTATTGCAAAAAGAAACTCCAATATATTTACTTGTTTTTCTAGAATCTTTTATTTTATAAAAAGATATATTATCCCTTGAACTGCACCACCTTAAATTAGTTAGATTATTATTTGTTTTATCTCTATCTATATGGTCTACTTGTAATAACCCTTCTTTATTCTCTATAAAATTTAGTGCAACTAATCTATGTGATTTATGTATTTTAGGTATTTTATTTGTGTATAATGTTACAAACAAATACCCATATCTGTCCTTAGGCTGCTTAAGTATCTTATTTTTTATTAAACTTTTTATTCTACCAAGGTCGCTTACTTGATATAATCCTTCGTATCCTTTAATATCCTTCCACGTTTCCATGATTTTGCTTTTTTTGTTTTGATATCCGTATATCTCAGTAATTGGCATAACACAAAGATAGTCAATTATATCTCTTTGGTGTCAACAATTTTAACATCCTCTCCTGCAAGCATTGCATCTATTGTTTCCTCAATCAGTTCTCTCTGTTCAGGATTTAATAAGGCTATCTTTTCATTGATAGCAGGCACAGCGAATATATCGCTTTCTATTTCAGCCTTAATACAATCTCTTGTATCTTGATTGAAATATGGATAGGTTTGAATATCATTCATAACCCATCTTAATTTTGCTATGTAGGTTTTAAATAATCTCTCTCCTCTTGACTCTGGATTTTGTCTTATAAAATCTTCAAAGTGTTCTTCTGACATCCTTAAATGATGTATTGCTGATACTAAATTTGCTCCCATTGTTTATAGTTTTTTGTTTCGGTGGCAGGACTTGAACCTACACACTCCTTAAAATTAAGGGCTCTACCTATTTGAGCTACACCGAATCCGAGTTAGTAATTACGACCTAAGAAGGGATTAAAATGGCAAACCATCACTTGCGTTAGATGCTGCCTTTGGTGTAGGTTTCCAAGTGTCAATAGTGATTTGAACATCCTTACCGAACTTGTCTTCCTTACCAATGTTAATGTTTAATTTAACATACTTCTTGCCATTGTACTCTTGTACATGCTGACTTAAGATTTCTGGGTTAACGGTTACTTGTAACCAAGCTTCTCCTTTTGTTTTCCCGCTTCCTGCGTAGATTTTTGGTGCTTTTTCCATAGCTGATTTGTGTTTGTTTAAAATGAATAGATATTATCTAATTTTTTTTGTTCTCTTCTTTGCTTAAGATATTCCGAATGGCAGAACTTGCACATATTTATTCTGCTTTTCCCCCAACCATTTTTTCTACTAAAGTATTGTAGCTTTCTTTCTATGCCACATTTAGTACATTTTTTCATACTATAACATTTTTTGTTCTGACTTTAAATATGATAATGCAGAGCGTAATATATCTGCCTGATAATGTTGCTCCTTCAGCAAATACTCGCACCATGTATCATAGAAAGATACTCCTGCTATTTCAGCATTCAGTATGGCTTTCTTCTCGGTGGCATTACCTTGATAGTTATCTACTATTTGTATCTTAGATACTGTGTGCTTGTCTAATAGGAATTGAAATCTTGCTCTACATTCAGCAGCAAGATATTGAACATCTACTATAGCATTTAATTTTAATAGAACAGATTGTGGGTCTGTTAAATCTACCTTCATGGCTACAGCTTTCTTAACTGATTCCATCATGACTTTAGTGTCATCAAACTTTTTCTGCAACTCTGGCTCTTTGAATAGATTCTCCATATTTTTTTGTTTTAGGGTCTTGAATAATGTTGTATTGTACTCTCCATTTATACAATGTTTTTTCGGAAATACCTAGCAGCTCGCTAGCCTCCTTAAATGTAAGTGTTTTGTTTAGTGCTTTGATTGAAAAATCTTTGTAATAATAATCAAAGCTTAGTATTTCGTCCATTACTTTTTGTGTTTATATGTCTTATTGCGTATTCTCCATCTAAGGCTTTTATGTATAATCTATCTTTATTTGCTGATGCTCTTTTTAAAACATTTTCACTTACTCCTAATTTAGCTGAGGCTTTTTTAACGGATTCGTATTCAATTCTTTTCTCTCTTCTTTTTTTCACATCAGCGATTGACATATCATAAAGCGCAATACTAAAATTGTTTTTCTCCATACCGCAAAGGTAATAATGTTTAAATTTAAAATGGCAATTCTTTCATTATTTTTTCTAATTCTTCATCAGTTGGTGGAACATATTTTTCCTTAGGCTCAACCCTACCAATTCTTTTAATAGGAAGCCAACCATTCTCATCAGTAAACTCTACGCCATCAGCCATTTTTAATTTAATTGTCTGACCTCTAGGTGTGGTGTTACCACCAGTATCCTTGTTACGCATTTTGTTTACATAGATTTCAGTTATCATCCATGTATGAGGGTCTTGAATATTTCTATTCATCGTTGCAAATACATCAACCTTATTGTAAAGGATTGCTCCACCATCAGCATCGGCAGGGAATGGTATCAACTGATTACCATCCTTATCCCTCTCTCTTTGAGATTGACTTCTTGTATGCAAGGCTACAAAGATTGATATGTTTGTTCTCTTGGTAAACAAAAGCATATCAGTATACATCTCCATATCGTTATCATACTTTGAGTTACCCTTAACCTTTAATGCATTGATTGGGTCAATAAACATTCCCTTGATAGAATGGAATTTAGAAACCTTTTCAGCGTATCTAAGAAGGTCATCGTAGGAATACATTGTATCATTATTGATAAAGAACATTCTTTCATTAACCCATTTTAATGCCTCTTGGAATTCAAATTCAGTACAATCCTTTATCTTCTTGCCTGCATAATGCTCAATCATTCTCATCTTAACTGAGGCTGTTTTATTTTCCCCAGTATATACTACCCACCCCCAATCATACTTGTAGGATGATAAGAATATCAGCCAAAAAGTTAAGGCTGTTTTGCCGGTGTGAGCATGAGAAAGTAGGGCATAGAATTCGCCTTCCTTAAGTAAAAAATATTTATCCATTTCATCATAGCCAAATGGAAGACCCATAGGTATAAGACCTGCTCGGTATCTTCTCATATACTCTTCATCAGCCTTGTTGCTAACTAAGAATGAGAGTTCCTGATCTATCATACCCAACTCCTCAATAGCAGTTCTTTCGTAGGCAGCAAGCTCATTGATAGGCATATACTGACCAGCCTTGATACCATCAGCCACAGCTTGAATCTCTATCTCAGCCTCTTGAGGCCCAAATTTCTTTAATACCTCAAACTCTAAAACTCTTTTTGCTATCTCCTCTTCCACAAGGCCTCCAGAAACCCATCCTCCTGCCAAATAAGAGGCTTTAATTACTGAGTGGTGTCTCTGCCCTATCTCAGCCTTTTGAATCATTTTTGAGGCTATATTTAGCTTAGAATAATCGGTACTAACGCCAGTCATTAGTATTCCCTCGTTGCGTACATTTTCTATTACCTCAAAGAATGTCTTGCTATCGTGATTGATATAGATATTTGGGTCATAGGATAGGAAAAGAATTCTTGATGGGTTACGAGCCGTTGGGTCAAATACTGGATACCTTTTAAGTAAGGCGTTGTAATGCTCCTCGTGCTTGTTGCCATCAGCTATCTTAATTAATCCATGAACTCCCGTGCCAGATGGCGATGTCCATAGAGCAAAAATGAATGGGTCTTTCTGAGCATCTATCTTAAACCTCTCAACATCATCAAGGTCATCCACATCAAATGGAATGAACTTTGAATGTATGCTAAGTGAATTATCATTACGATATGATTCGTAGACAGTACCATCTTCTCTTGTTTTTTTAATTGGGATGGTAAACTCTCCAGCAAACAATACGCAAGGCAATTCTTTTTTTAGCTGAGTGATTTCATCCTGATCCTCAGATTGTCTTATCTTTTCTACCTGATCTTTAACCCTACCATTTTTGATGGCGTTCAATACATTTTGTAATTCTATAGTAATAGGATTCCCTATGTCACTATATTTTTTGAAGATTGTTACCATAAAGTTGTGTGTGTTGTTCCCAAAGGATTTTTTCAATTTTTTCTACTCTTACTCTGAAGTCAATATTAGTTACCATTAAATTAGAGGCTGTCTTTATTGCATGCATTACAGAGGTGTGATGATTTACACCAAGATACTCAGACATTTCATCTAGGCTTAATGGAGTAAATTTCTTAAGCAAATAGGCGCAAGCAAATCTGGCATCAACTATCTCAGTCCTTCTACTCTTGGTTGTAATGTCTACGCCAAACTCATCGCTGACTTCTCTTATAACATTAACGTGTGGTAAAGGGAAAGCAATGTTTGTATACTCATTTTTAATTTCCTTTATAACAATATTAGCCTCATCAATAGAGTATCTACATCTAGCGATTATATCATTCAGCCTTGATAGAATTTTTATCACTCTATCCTTATCTTCTTTTGTCATTTCAAAAATTTATTTAATTGTTCTTTGTATTTGTTATGTATCTCTGTCAGTTCATCTATATCTACTCCTTTCCATATATTCAATTTATTATTTGTCATCATATAGGCTTGTATTTCATCATTTATTACTGAAGTATCATATCCTAATATTAAAAGATTATTTACTATTATTCCGTAAACTCTTCTTGGTATACTATTTGTTAATTCATCAGCTATTATCTTATACTCCCTATTTGTATGATATAGCGCATGACATAATTCGTGTTTGAATGTGCTACCCTTAGCTGACTTTACCCCAATTAAATATGCATCAGCAGGATTATCAGTAAGAAGTATTTGGTCTAATATATCTTGCATTGCTATGTCGTATGGTGATTCGCATTGCGCTCCTAATATACAATTAAGTGCAACCTTAAATGGTATATTAAATCCATCCCAGTCTTTAGTATATGTAAATACTCCCTTGTTCTTAGCTGAATACCATTTCATATAATCCCATATACTAAAGTCTTGCTCCTTAAATAAATCACTATCTGATTCATAGAACTCTTGTGCCCTACAGAATAGCATAGCTCTATCGTATTGATTAGGTACAATAACAGCAAAGATGTTAGGTCGTACTTCCTTCAGGGTGTATTCTATATTCATAATCGTCTATTTGTTAGTCTAAAAATATTTTTAATGTTTTTCCTCCATCCTGAAATGATAATTCAACTGAATGAAAATCGCCTAAATCTTTATATAAGGTCAATAATCTGCCAATAGGCTTATCATTCTTTGCGTGGTTAATTACCTCTACTCTTGTTATTGGTGTAGGTACTGGCTGCTCTTCCATATTATCTTTATTCATGTTATTTGTTTTGGTTATAAAATTCATTATATAAATCTTCTACGCTTTTACCCATTTTATTATTAGTTCTCATAAAACAAATTAAATTTAAATTTTGCTCTTTTTCTTTTTCAAGTTTAGACTCTAAAATTCTTATAACCCATTTCATAATGGATATTTCGTGGTAGGCTATAATGTTTGTTTCCAACTCTATCTTTAGGTCGTCAACTATTTCTTGTAAGGTTGTTTTCATTAGTCATTATTTTTTACCCAATAAGGTAGTGATATAACAGGCTTGATTCCATTAAATTTGTACCAGAAGTCATAAGACATTTCAAAGCATTCAGGTCTTTCTAAACAATAATTAAATGCTAGGCATAATCTCTCTAACTCCTTCTTGCCATAGCTGATGAACTCATCAGATACATTAATCAAGCTATTGTAGTAAGGCTCTCCTTTCTCAATTACATAGAATGAGAATGACTCTCCTTGCTGGGTATAGATAGCTGATTGTATGTGGTATTGATAGTTGAAGAAATCTTTATTTAAGGTCTCTATTTGCCCGCTTTGAACTGATTTGACATCAATTACCCCATTAGCCTTTACAATGTCCTTGATAGTTACGAATGGCAATCCGTATATCTCTGTTCTTTCTTCTACCTCTTTATCAGCTCCATTGATTAATACCTCCCACTCAGGGTTTGCTTTTACATATTCTACTAAATTAAATAACTCAGTATGCAATTTATCATCAAGTATTGTTTTACCCTCAGACTGTCT